>ERZ791626.1445-NODE-1445-length-17081-cov-6.448960_pt1 | contig 17081 bp, 16 predicted proteins | sample MGYA00510266_ERZ791626 | MGnify/ENA primary metagenome ERZ791626 (study PRJEB30046, sample SAMN00715208) | human gut metagenome | study: EMG produced TPA metagenomics assembly of the A metagenome-wide association study of gut microbiota in type 2...
CCAGCTGGCGGGGCGAAAACTACCTGTTTGCCATGAATGGTCAGAGCGGCAAATTCGTGGGTGACCTGCCCGTGGACAAGGGCGCTGCCCGCAAGTGGATGCTGGGCCTTACGGCTGCCCTTTCCGCCGCGTCCTACGGCGTGATGTGGCTGCTGTGGCTGGCACGGATCCTGTAAAGGAGGGACGAACGATGAAAAAGACTTCCAACCGACTGCACTCCCTCTTTGCGGCGCTGGCAGCACTGATTCTTGCGGCGGCGCTGGCTGTTCCGGCCTTTGCGGTAGAGGGCGGCTTTGCCGACCTGTACTACCGCATGAACGACAGCGCAGGGGTCCTGACCGAGGACGAGGACAACGAGCTGGAGAACGCACTGGAAGAGCTGAGCCTGCGCCAGAGCTTCGATGTGACCATTGCCACCGTCGAGTCGCTGGAAAGCGTGGACTACGACAGCATGGAGGCCTATGCCGATGACCTGTATGACTTCTGCCAGTTCGGCTACGGCTCCGATATGGACGGCGTGCTTCTGCTGGTGAGCGTGGGCGACCGCAAATGGCACATCTCCACCTGCGGCTACGGCATCACCGCCTTTACGGACGCCGGCATCCAGTACCTTGGTCAGCAGATGACCCCCTTCATGGCCGATGGAGACTACGCCGGTGCCTTCCGCACCTTTGTCCAGTGGTCGGATACCTACATCGACGCTGCCCGGGCGGGCCACCCCTACGATGTGAATAACCTGCCCCGGGAGCCGCTGTCTCTCATGTACCTGTTCCTTGCGCTGGGCATCGGCCTTGTGCTGGCATGGGTCGTCGTCCATGTGATGAAAAGCCAGCTGCGCAGCGTGGCGTTCCAGGAGAATGCCGCCAGCTATGTGCGGGAGGGCAGCATGAAGCTGACCAACCAGCGGGATCTGTTCCTGTACCGTGATGTGCACCGAACCGAGCGGCCGAAGGAGTCCAGCTCCGACGATTCCGGTGGCAGCTCCACCCACACCTCCTCCAGCGGCACCACCCACGGCGGCGGAGGCGGTTCGTTCTGAAAGGAGTATGTTTATGAACCCTTATCTTTCGGAAAAAGCCCGCGGCGAGATCCCCCGTGTCCTCAAATGGCTGCGGAACGCGGGGCTTGCCTTCTGCGTGTTCTGCTCTGTCGGCGGGCTGTATACCCTCTGCCTAGACCTGCAGGTCAAGGACACCTCCCACGTTGTCGGGTATGTGTTCTGGATCGTGGTGGGCGCAGTGCCCCTTGTTCTGTTCGCACGCAACGAAAAACGCCGCTACCATGCAAGAACCATCGCCCGCAGGGTGGAGAGCTACTCCGGGCCGGAGGTGCCCCTGCGGTGGCTATGCAACAGCGTTGGCATGGACACAAAGGACCTTGCATGGTATTTTGAAAACGGTTATTTTGTAAACCTCAGTCTGGATCTGAACCAGAAGATCGTCCGCAGGCGGACTGTGCCCCGCCATGACCCGAACCGGAGCTGAACCCTTTACAGCTGAAACAGAAAGGAGTATTTTCATGGGACTTTTTGATAAGATGAAGCAGGCCGCCGCAAATGTTTCCGGCAACCAGACCGTCACCTTTACCTTTCAGGCTCTGCCGGAAAGCCTTGCCCAGATGCAGGCACTGCCGGAGGCCAGTCTGGACACCCCCTTTAAGACCGCAGCCCTCACCGTCTGCGCACTGTGCGCCTACGGTGCCGATAAAAACATCGGGCTGGAGATGCTCAACTGGCTGCGCGGCCCCCGCCCGCTGAACGGGCAGGAGATTTCCTTCCTGAACGACCGCTTCCGGGACGGCAAGAGCTATATCCCGTTCTCCTACTTTGTGGGTGCGTCGCCGGAAAACGGCTATACCCCCCGCCAGCCCTTCACCCTGCTGGTGGGCAGCAACCACACCTCCAACGTGGAGGAAGGCTATTGCAAGCTGTTCATCCCCTGCAGCGGCGCCGACAGCCCCCGCCCCATCACCCTGCGCCGCAAGGGCGACGGGCAGTGGTTCTTGTGGGAGCAATACCTGATGACCGGCATCCGCATCCCGGCGTCTGCCGACCCGTGGGCATAAAACAAAGGGGCTGACATGAAAGCCATGAAAACTTTTGCAGCACTGCTTGCACTGGCTTTCAGTCTGGCAGGGTGCGGTGCGGTGGACGGCGACCCCGTCCGTCCCGCTCCCGGCAGCGCCGGGCAGGGCAGCAGCACAGCGGCTTCCGGTGCCGATTCCGCTGAGCCGGAGCAGCTTGCCGCGCTGCGGCAGCTGGCCGGAGAAAACGGAGAGCTTGCTGGGGTGCTCTATCTGGGCAGCGTTCCGGAGCGCACCACCGATGTGCACGCCGTGCTGGACAGCTTACCGGAACAGCCGTGGCAGTTTGTTGCGGACATCCCGGCAGACCGCTGGGTCGCAGCGCCGGGCGGCGGGCGGGAGCTGTATTGCATCTTTGCCGTGCGCAAGGAGGATACGCTTTTTGTCTATGAAAAGCAGAATCCTCAGTACCCGAACGAGACGGGTAAGGAACTTTACGGTAGGCAGGGTGGCCAGCCCATTCTGCTGCTGTGCAACGGCAGCAGGGAGGACACCGACACCATGGTAACGGTCTATTGCAGCACCGGACGCCCGCTGGACTGGAACCCGCAGCTTTCCGCCGAGACCAGCCGCCCTGTGCCGGTGGAGGGCGTAGACGATTTTTCCCAACACCCAACGCCCGGCGCTGCCCCCTGAGGTGCGCCCCGGCAGGGCATGAGAAAGGAGAACCCATGAAAAACCTGAAGCTTCTGGCCGCCCTGCTGGCGCTGGCCATCGGTCTGGTGGGCTGCGGCAAAGGCAGCAGCGCGTCCAGCTCCAAGCCCGAAAAAATGCTGGACGGAGACAACATGATCGCATCGTCCTCCGCCAAACAGGAGTACACCGAGCCGGAGGACGTGACCTACATGCGCCTTCTGGCAGGGGAGGACGAATACCGCGCCTGTGTGCTGTATCTGGGCGGCTCCTATGAGGTGACCACCGATGTGCAGAAGGTGCTGGACAGCCAGACCGATCTGCGGGATCTGTGGAGCTTCGTCTATGACATCCCGCAGGATCACTGGGTCGTGGCACCGGATGGCGGGTGCGATTTGTACTGCATCTTCCCGCAGGACCCGGATGCCACCCTGTTCGTCTACGAGACGAGCCTGACAGACGATGCCGAAAACCCGCTCCAGCGCGGTAAACAGCTCTATTACAGCGAGGACGGCCAGCCCATCCTGCTGCTGTGCAACATCAGCGATATCGTCCCCAACACCGAGGTGGAACTGTACCCCAGCACCGGCGAAGAGCTGGTATTCAGCCCCTTCCTTTCCGGCGAGAACGGTCATGTGGTGGAAGCCGAGGGCGTGTGCGATTTTACCATCTACCCGGAAGGGGACGACTGGGAGACCGACACCAGCCCATGGTCGCTGGAAGGCAACTGGCTGGAGACCGGCCGCGACACCGACGAGGGCTATTTTGACACCGACCCCGCAGACGCCGACCGGATGTGCTTTTTGCCCACCGATGCCGACACCGAGGGCAGCCAGCTGCCCTTCACCGCCAGCTACATCACCCCCTACCCGGAGCTGAACGTGGAGGAAGCCGACCTGTTCTATCAGGAGGGCACCCCGGAGGTACCCTTCCGCTCCAATCAGGAGTGGTACGCCACCTTTACCGGGGAGGACGGCTCCCGCTACGCCGTCACGCTGGAGGACGAGGACACCCTTGCCCTGAAGTTCTATCTGGACGGTCAGGAGAGCTACCTGAGCCTTGTCAACACGGTCTACTTTGCACGGCAGGAGGCCATGGGGTGACCACCGCCGCCGACCCACACCGGGAGGAATGCACCATGAAACACACCAAAACGATCACCATCCTCCACTCCAATGATCTGCACGGGGATTTTCTGGCAGAGCAGGTGGACGAAAAACTGGTGGGCGGCGTTTCCATGCTGTCCGGCTACATTGAAAAGGTGCGGGCAGAACAGCCCAACACCATCTACGTCATTGCAGGTGATATGTTCCGGGGCTCGGTCATTGATTCCGAGTACAAGGGGCTTTCCACCATCGAGATCATGAACGCCCTTGCCCCGGACGTGGTCACCATAGGCAACCACGAGGTGGACTACGGCATCGCGCATCTGCTGTTCATCGAAAAATGCGCGCGCTTTCCCATCATCAACGCAAACCTCTACATCAAAAACACCCCTACCCGGCTGTTCACCCCCTACAAGATCCTGCGGGTGGACGGCATGAACATCCTGTTCATCGGCATCATCACGCAGGATGTCATCAACCAGACCAAATCCGAATCGCTGGTGGGCTCCTTTGTGGACACCGCCGCCGCTGCCGCCGAGGTGGGCAAGATCTGCAACGCCCACAACAGCATCGACATTGATTTCACCGTGCTGCTGACCCACATCGGCTTTGAGGAGGACCGCCATCTGGCGCGCCAGCTGGACCCGGCGTGGGGAGTGGATCTGATCATCGGCGGGCACAGCCACACCCTGCCGGAGCACGCGGTGGAGGAAAACGGCGTGGTCATTGCGCAGGCGGGCACCGGCACCGATCAGATCGGGCGCTTTGACATCGTGGTGGACACCGACAACAACTGCATCGATTCCTACACATGGCGCACCGTGCCCATCTGCGCCGAGACCTGCCCCCGCAACCCCGCTATGGAGCAGGTGCTGCACCGCTTCACCAGTCAGGTGGACGAAAAGTACAGCCACATCGTAGGGCGCTTCCGCCGGGAGCTTACCCACCCCCAGCGCACGCAGGAGACCGAGCTGGGCAACCTGTTTGCCGATATCTTTACCCGCAGCCTTGGGGTGGATGTGATGCTGATCGGCTCCGGCAGCATCCGGGCCGAAAAGCTGGGCCCTATCGTTACCTACGGCGACCTTATCGAGGGCTTCCCCTACGATGACGGCGTATTCATGTTCAAGGTGACCGGCCAGCAGCTGCGCCAGATGCTCCATTACATGCTGCGGGAGGAAGCCTACACCGGTCATACGGAGTTCTACCAGCTGCCCTCCACCCTGCGCCTGCGGTACGACCGCCGCAAGGGCGATTTTGATTACTTTACCTACTGCGGCAGAGAGGTGGGCAAGGAGATCGGCGACGATGCCCTGTTCACCGTGGGGCTGCAGAACTACCACTTCAAAAACATCGAGAGCTTTTTCAATATCTCCTACGACACCCTTTGCAAGCTCCAGAAGCCCCGCAGCGTGGCAACCTCCTGTCAGGATATTCTGATGGAATACTTCCGGGAGCACGAGATGCTGGACGCAGTGGTGGACGGCCGGATGACCATTCTGCCCCCCACGGCAAGGGAAGGAGACTGACCCATGGGCACAGAAAGGAGGAGACGACCCATGCGCACCTTCTCGCTGGTGCTGCTGGGGCTGGCGGTGGGGACGGCGCTGCTGAGCCGCCGCCCCGCCCCAACGCCCCCGGAGCCTGCGGCTTCCGCCCCGGCGCTGGCCGAGCTGGAAACGTTGGAGTTCTGGGAGCGGGGCAGCTATATCCAGCCCATCTCCCGCACCTGTCTCACCCGCACCCCCGAGGGCACCCGGGTGGAGCTGGAGCTGTACCACGAAGAAGTGTACCAAGAGCAGGCCGGGCCGGAGCTTCTGGAACAGGCCAGGGCCATTCTGGAGGAGTACGGCGTGGGCGGCTGGGCAGGCTTCTCTGGCCACGCCCCCAACGTGCTGGACGGCAAAAGCTTCCGGCTGGAAGCCACTCTTACCGACGGCACCCGCATTGAAGCCCACGGGGAAAACAGGTTTCCCCCAAACTACCGGGACGTGATGAGCGCTCTGGACGCCCTCACCGCCGCCGCTCAGAAAAACGCCCTGCAGCAATACACCCCATAACAGAAAGGAGCACCCCATGAAACAACGATTCTCAAAACGAACGCGCCTTGTCAGTGCCCTTTTGACACTGGCCATGGTGTTCACCTTCCTGCCCTTCAGCGCCTTTGCGGCAAACACGGGAATTGCTTTTGATTCGCCGGATTTTAAGCTTAATTTCCCAGATGAGGAATTTCGGCGCTTTCTCAAAGAATGCTGTGACAAAAACGGCGATGGCAAGCTTGATGTGGATATCCAGAATATGACGATTCCAACCAGTTATGCAATCACAAGTCTTGAAGGAATCCGTTTCTTTGAAGATCTCGAAAAGCTGGATTGCCATGGTATCGGCTTGACAACACTTAATGTTAGCATGAATTTCAAACTGAAGGAGCTGGATTGTTCCGGGAATCAACTGAAAGATTATCTTCCTATTCTTTCAAGCGGACTGAAAAAACTGAATTGCTCCAATAATAAACTGACCCACATGAATCTGGGCAATCGCTCTGGGCTGAATCTTGAAGAGGTGGATTGCTCCAATAACAACATAACGAATATCGTAATGTGGAACGTAGGGGAACTGGTCAAATTTGATTGTTCCAACAACGACCTGATGACGTTGGATGTCAGCCAATGCTTCAGGCTGAAAGAACTGAATTGCTCTGGAAATCAATTGATGGAGTTGGATGTCGGGCACCAGACGCAGCTGACACAGCTGGATTGTAGCAATAATAAATTGACAGAACTGAACGTGAAACAGAATGGCGGCTTGACATCTCTGTTATGCAATGATAATCAGCTGAAAACGCTGGACCTGAGCCAAAATCACAGTTTGAGTCATCTGAATTGTGCAAAGAATCGGTTGGCTTGTGTAGACGTTACTGGAATCAGCGGTACGATAACGGCTGATGGCAACAGGCGTCCCATTGCTGTCCGTACAGACGGAACGTTTGACTTGACCACCCTGCCCGGCTTTGACGTGAGCAAGGCAACCGGCTGGAATGGCGGCTCTGTTTCCGGCACGACGCTAAGTGTGAATGCGGGCGCAGACGAGGTGAGCTACCAATACGATTGCGGCAATGGAGTAAACCCTACATTCATCTTTGAAACCAGTCTGCCCATCAATGAGGATAATTTCCCCGACCCTAACTTTAGAAATTATATCAAAACCTACAAAGCAGGTGGCAGAGATGTCCTCACGGTGGAAGAACAAAGAAAAGTCGAAACAATCGAAGTCGAAGGAAAGAACATCAGCAACTTAAAAGGCATTGAAGCGTTCCCCAACCTGAAAGAGTTGAAATGCGGAAACAATTCTATCCAGAATTTGGACCTGAGACAGAATCCAAAGCTGAAAACGTTGAAATGCAATAAGAATCAACTGACCCAGCTGGACCTGAGCAAGAACCCGGATATCGACTATCTGAATTGTTCCGAGAACCAGTTGGAACAGCTGGATGTATCGCATCTGAAAGATTTGGTGAATCTCGATTGCTCGCACAATAATCTGGAGCAGCTGGATGTCAAAAATAGTAAATTTCTGGTAGCACTCTACTGTTCTTGGAATCGGTTGACAGAGCTGGACGCAGATGTGTCCCATAAGTCCCATCTGGAAAGGGTAGAATGCCAAAACAACCAGCTGACATCGCTGATTCTGGGCCAAAATAAACTGCTGAAGAAACTGAATTGTGCCCATAACCAGTTGACCCAGCTAAACCTGAACAATATGATTTCCTTAAAGGATCTGAACTGTTTCAACAACCAGCTGACCGTGCTGGATGTCAGCGATAGTCCAGAATTGACTACATTGTGGCTTGGAAATAACCATCTCACCAGCCTGAATTTGGACAACAACCCGAATCTCAATTTCACTTACACGGATATTTACAGCGGTGAAAATGTTTACACCGTTACCCTGAACCCTGACCGTACGTTTGACCTGAACACTCTGCCCGGGAACTTTGATATAAACCGGGTTACTGGATGGGTCAATGGCACAGTCAAAGGGAACATTCTGACGGTCAATGAAGGCACAAACGTAGTGTACTATGGTTATCGGTGCATAACTGGTATGATGGATGCAAGTTTCACACTGGATGTGACTGGAACCGGCGGCACAGTTCCCCCGGTAACGCCTCCATCCGGCGGCGATAACCCGGGCGGCTCTACCCCGGGCGGCACCACCCCCGGCGGCTCTACCGGCGGCGGTGACGGCGGCGGTGCGGTCGTCATCGTGGCGGCGGCTGGCGCAGTGGCGGCTGGCGTTGTAGGCTACGGCGTGTACAATTATGTTTCCGGCCAGAAGCTACAAGCCCTGCTGCCGGAAGGCGTGGCTGCGCCCGAGAACCGCGCCCAGACCGCGCTGCTGCTGTGGAACACCGCAGGCCGTCCCGAGCCTGCCGAGGCCCCGGCCTTTGCAGACGTGGCAGACCCGGATACCGCCAAGGCAGCCCAGTGGTGCGTGGAGCAGGGCCTGATGAAGCGCCGCCTGAACGGCAAATTTGCCCCCGGCAGCAGCATCCCGGCTTATCAGGTGCTGAACGCCTACCGCAAGCTGGCAGGATAAAACCTCTCAGTCTCGCTTCGCCTGGCAGCTCCCCTGACCGGGGAACTAAGAACGCAGGCGTGTTCCGGCAAATGACATCAAAACGCAACCGATGCCCTGACTTTCCCATCAGGAGAGGGGGCGCGGCATAAAAAATAAGCATCCGCAGCGCACTGCGCCTGAGCTGAAGCAGCCCGGCCATGCGCTGCGGATGCTTTTGTTGTGCGGTGGGGCACGCCGTCAAAAACAAAAAATCTGACCCCTTCTCTTTCGAGAAAAGGTTTGGATCTTCCTTGTCTGGCGCGAGTAGTGATACAGAACTTTTTGAAAACAATCGTAGTACAATTTGTTTTTGAGGTCATCGGATAGCAACTTGCTTGTATCACATCCCGATGGGCAGCTGTATTGAAAAAAACAGCTACCCAAGACAAAAAGAAACGCCGTATCGCTTAATACGATACGGCGTTTTATGGACTCGAAGGGAGTCGAACCCTCGACCTTTCGGATGCGAACCGAACGCTCTCCCAACAGTCTCGCTTTTGTGCACACCTTATGCAATGTGAGAAAAGAAAAATCAACGTATATTCGTCCATATGGAAGGCGCGGTCATGCTGATAGACTTTCTTGGTCGCAAGTATGGTCTCCAAGCCGCTGATTATCAAGATGAAGCTGTTTGGGGCGTAATATGGTTGGCGGACAAGTGAGCTACAGGCCCTTGAGATGTAACTCATATGGGGTTCAGATGTATCACATCCCAATTTACAATAAAATACGATGTACCGTAAAAGCGTAGCTTCTGTTTTGAATGAAATCTGCGCTTTTATTTCATTTTAAATATAGATTAAGAACAAAACAAGCTCCAAGAGACAGTAATCCGGGATTGACAGACATACTTATATTGAGTAAAATAACAATGAGTAACTATATTCTAGTGGAAGGGCGGTGATCTCTTGGCAACGGCTGATCAGGTTAAAAGTCTAATTAAGGCACATATTGAACAGGATGATGAGAGGTTTAAAACAATCACCCTTCAAATTGCAGCTAATGAAGCTAGGCATGGGCATGATACTTTTGCTCGTGAGCTTAAGCAGTATGCAGAAAAAATTGGTAAAGGAAAAAAGAACCTAATCCGATTGAATAACAATGGGAATGGAATGTTCCTCGTCACCTATCCTTCTGAGCGACTTTCGGATTTGGTTGTTTCCTCGGAAATCCAAGAACGGATAGAACGATTGCTCATAGAGTACCGAAATCGAAACAAGCTACAAAAGTATGGATTGAGCAATCGACGTAAAATTCTAATTGAAGGGCGTCCGGGAACAGGAAAAACATTTACGGCATCTGTGATTGCAGCAGAGCTAGATTTACCCCTTTATACAATTCAGATGGACAAAGTCGTTACCAAGTTCATGGGCGAAACAAGTACCAAATTGCGTCAGATTTTCGATAATATTTCAACTTCAACAGGAGTGTATTTTTTTGACGAATTTGATGCCATCGGCGCCGATAGAAGTTTGGACAATGAAGTTGGCGAGGCAAGAAGAATCCTAAACTCCTTTTTACAATTTATTGAGCAGGATACTTCGGACAGTATCATCATTGCAGCGACCAATAATCAAAAATTATTGGATCAAGCTCTTTTTAGACGTTTTGATGATGTTCTACATTATGCGATGCCAACAAGTGATGAAGTCAGAAGACTATTTGAAATTAGATTGGGGACGTTTGATAGTTCCTTTAAAGTATCTGATGAGACCATTCGCATGGCCAGCAAATTGAGCCATGCAGAAATCATTCGGGTGTGTGACGATGCTATTAAGAATTCTATTTTAATGAATACAAAGATAGATAATGTGTATCTTTTAAAAGTGCTTAAAGATCGTATAAATGCATATATAGCGAAGGAGGCATGATCTCGTGCCTGTAGAGAAACGCAATATTTTCCTTCATGAAACGCAGCATGCCTTACCGTATGTTTCAAAACGAAAAAGATCGGATGCATCGTTTCCTTGCCGCGAAAATCCAAAGGCGCACGCCGCTTTTATTCTTCAAAAACTTGAGGCCTGCAGACAGCAAGATTATGATCAGAAACAAGTAGCGGCTATTAGGCATAAAGAAGGAATCTATCTTGAATTTTCAGGTGCAGCAGGATACGATTTGCTTACAAAATCCTTTGACAATTATTCTTCAGGTATACGTCTGCTTAATGTACGCGAAGATGGGCAAGACGATGAAAAAATTGTTAGGGCCACTGTTTATGTTCCTGCAGAAAAAACAACATATTTCCTTGATAAAATCCAATCGTATTCAGAGTCGCTAGACACGCTAGAAGCCGGACAAAATCCCAAAAACGACAGTTTAGTTCGGAGTATTGAAGATGTAAAACTTGCTTTGCTCGAGGCGTTTTGGGTAGGAAAAGTAGAGGATATACCTTCTGATGTTCCAGCGTGGTGTGAAATATGGCTCCGATATGAAAAATCCGATCATGCAGCAGCGGAGCAAGATCTTTCTACATGCTGTGAAGAATTCGGAATAGAACTCAATTCAAAGTGTATTGTTTTTCCAGAACGAGTAGTTCGACTCGTCCGAGGTACGCGTACACAATTATCGATGCTGCTTGAGGGGTGCAATTATTTAGCTGAAATTCGTAGAGCACAAGAACCAACAAGTTTTTTTGATGAGTTAACTGGTTCTGAACAAAAAGAATGGGTAAACGATTTGTTATCAAGAACAGAATTTCATCCTTCAAGTGCTTCGGTATGCATTCTTGATACAGGTATAATGTATTCACATCCACTTCTTCAACCAGCGATTGATGAGAACAACGTACAAGCGGTTAACGACCAATGGGGAAAAAATGACCATAACGGACATGGAACCGAAATGGCTGGCGTTGCATTGTACTATGATCTCAAGGACAAATTAAGTACTTCTGACACAGTTGATGTGTATCACCATCTGGAATCTGTAAAAATTTTGCCTCCTCACGGAGAGAATGATCCAGACTTGTATGGTGCGGTGACCGGGCAAGCTGTATCTTTGGCGGAAATTTCCAATCCGAATGCAAATCGTAGCATTTGTATGGCAGTAACATCATCACAATATAATACTAACGATGGAAGTCCAACATCGTGGTCTGCTGCTGTAGACAACATTTCATCCGGTGTGGGTGAAGAAGATGCAAAGCGGTTATTTTTCATTAGTGCTGGAAATGTTGATCCTTCTGAAATGCACGATTCAGGTTACCCCAATGCCAATGAAGTACATGTCGTTGAGAGTCCCGGCCAAGCATGGAATGCTTTAACTGTTGGAGCATACACGAAAGATGTCTGTGTTGATGATGAGAACTACAGAGGTTTTACTCCTGTTGCAGATAATGGACAGCTTTCGCCGTATAGTGCTACTTCTTTGATGTTCTCTAAAAAATGGCCAATTAAGCCAGAGATACTTCTCAATGGCGGCAATATGGTGACAAACGGTACCGATTATGATTCGTGTGCAGATTTATCATTGCTGACTACAGGAAAAAATCATTTGGTAAGGCCCTTTTCAACAATTTGGGCTACTAGTGCTGCTACTGCTCAGGCGGCATATATGGCTGCTCAGATATTTGCTGAATATCCCGATGCTTGGCCGGAAACGGTACGCGCACTATTAGTGCATTCAGCTCGCTGGACACCGCAAATGGAGCAGCAATTTTGTACAGACACAAGGAAATCCAGTGGTCGAAGACACCTGCTTCGCACATGTGGATATGGGGTTCCTGATCTTGAACGAGCAATTCAATGTGTAGACAATTCTGTGAATTTAATTATTCAAGAAGAAATGCAGCCATATGAAAAAGCGAATGGAGTATCTCAAATGAAAGAGATGCATTTGCATCAAATTCCATGGCCTTCAGAGGTACTTCAATCACTTGGAACAGTTGAAGTTGAGATGCGCGTTACTCTGTCGTACTTTGTTGAACCCGGCCCCGGAGAAAAAGGCTGGAAAGATCGTTACCGTTATCCTTCTTGTGGACTTCGTTTTGATGTCATCAATAGCAATGAGACAATAGAAGATTTCAAGAAAAGAGTTAACGTAAAGATGCGTGGAGATGATAAGGCTGACAGCGGTGACGGTAGTAGCGGTAGTGAGCGTTGGTTTCTTGGTTCGGACAATCGAGATGTCGGCTCCATTCATTCAGACTTTATTAAAGCAACTGCAGCAGAACTAAGCCAAGCAAAGTATTTGGCCGTCTACCCTGTAGTTGGATGGTGGAGAGAACGAAGCTACTTAGGAAAAGTTGAAAGTAAAATCAGATATTCCTTAATCGTATCTATTTCTACTCCGGATGTATCTGTGGATCTGTACACCCCAATTGTTGCACAGATTAATAATCCAATCGAAGTGGAAATCCCAACAGAATAACACCCTTATATAAAAGCGCAGCTTCTACTCTCAATGAATGGAAGCTGCGCTTTTATTTTTACCTACAACATATTTCAAAAGGAGGATGCCTATGGATAAAGATTTTATGTTGAACTACTACGACAAAATGGTGCGTCCGACATGGACGGAGCTGATGAAGACACCTCGCTATCAGAGGGTGGCTTGCGAACACGACAAGCTCGAACGTGAATTCCGGCGGCTGTTGGATGAAAAGCTGGGGCGGAAATATCTCGAACTGGACGATGCACTGTTCCGGGTGATGGATGACATCGCGGAAGCCATGTATATGAAAGGTGCCGCAGACCGTGAGATGATGATTCGTTAATACCATGAGCTACGACTACTTCTACGGTCAGTCGGGCGAATTGTTCTCCTATTTCCGCATCCCCAAAGCACTGTTCCAAGACTGCCGTTTTCGGCAGCTCTCCACCGATGCCCGGACACTGTACGGCATCCTGCTGGACCGCATGAGCCTGTCGGTCAAGAACGGCTGGCTGGACGAGCAGGGGCGGGTGTATATCATCTACACCGTCCGGGAAGTACAGGAATCCCTCTGCTGCGCCGAACACAAGGCGGTCAAGCTGTTCCGGGAACTGGAGGACATCGACCTCATCGAGCGCAAACGCCGTGGTCTGGGCAGACCCAGCCTGATTTACGTCAAGGACTTTTCGTCTGGACTGCCAAAAGCGCAAGTACAGAATTGCCCAAACAGCAATTCAGGCGCTGCCGAAAGCGCAATTCTGGTGCAGCCAAAACCGCAAGCAAATAAGACTGATAAGAATAAAACAGAGTGGAACGATCCTGACCCTATCTATTCCGAGGGCATCCGGGAGCAGCTTGAGGATTATTTTTATCAGGTGTTGGAGGTAGATCTCCTGCTCCGGCTCTGCCCGGATGATGAGGACACCATCTACCAGATCGTGGATTTGCTGGTGGATACCTGTTCTACCAAACGCAAGATATTGCGGATCGCCGGAGATGACAAGCCTACCGAGGTGGTACGCAGTCGGCTGAAAAAGCTGAACGCCGACCACATCCGTTTTGTGCTGGATTCTCTGGCAGAAAACACCGCCCCAGTGCGGAACATGAAGCAGTATCTGCTGGCAATGCTCTACAATGCGCCCACCACCATGAACCTCTACTATCAGAATAAGACGAACCACGACTTTGCGCGCGGTTCACCGAAAGCGGGGTGATGTTATCGCAAAGAAAGCTACGATTATCGCAGTCACCAATCAAAAAGGCGGTGTGGGGAAAAGCACCACCTGTGAAAATCTAGGAATCGGGCTGGCAATGGAGGGCAAAAAAGTCCTGCTGGTGGACACCGACCCGCAAGGGTCATTGACCATCAGCATGGGCTGGCAGCAGCCCGATGAACTGCCTACCACCCTTTCCACCCTGATGCAGAAAGCCATGAACGACCAGCCCATCCAGCCCGGCGAGGGCATTCTGAACCACGCAGAGGGCGTTGACCTGATCCCTGCCAATATCGAACTGGCAGGGCTGGAAGTGGCTCTGGTAAACAGCATGAACCGGGAAAAGATGCTCAAGCAGGTGCTGGACAGTGCCAAGCGGGAGTACGATTTTATTCTGCTGGACTGTATGCCCTCGCTGGGGATGCTGACTATTAACGCACTGGCGGCGGCAGACGCTGCCCTGATTCCTGTGCAGGCGCAATACCTGTCCGCAAAAGGTCTGGAACAGCTTTTGCAGACCGTCCAAAAAGTCCGGCGGCAGATCAACCCGAAGTTGAAAATCGAGGGGATTCTGCTGACCATGACGGACAGCCGCACCAACTACGGAAAGCAGATCAGCAATCTGATTCGGCAGGCATACGGGAAGCACCTGAAGGTGTTTGAACAGACCATTCCCCGCTCTGTCCGAGCGGCTGAAACCAGCGCGGCAGGCAAAAGCATCTTTGCTTATGATCCCAAAGGCAAGGTGGCAGAAGCCTACCAGTCTCTTGCAAAGGAGGTGCTGACGGATGCCGATCGACAACGGAAACTTAGCTCTGAAAGGGCTAGATGACCTGTTTTCCACCGAAGAAAACCGACAGGAGGAACAGCGAGAGCAGGTACAGCAGATTCCCATTGATGATCTGCACCCCTTCACCAACCACCCTTTCAAGGTGCTGGACGATGAAGCCATGACCCGGACGGTGGAGAGCATCGCACAGTACGGCGTACTGGCTCCGCTGATTGCCCGACCTCGCCCGGACGGTGACGGCTACGAGATCATCTCCGGGCACCGCCGTCAGTATGCGGCTAAACTTGCCGGGCTGGACACGCTGCCGGTTATTGTGCGGCAGATGTCGGACGATGCTGCTGTGATATTGATGGTGGACAGCAACCTTCAGCGTGAACACATTTTACCCAGTGAACGCGCCTTGGCGTACAAGATGAAACTGGATGCCATGCGAAGAACTAGCGGTAGACCGTCAAAAGAAAATGTGTCCCAAATTGGGACACAAAAACGTTCCGACCAAATCATGGCCGAAGAACTTGGTGAAAGTCGCAATCAAATCCAGCGTTTTATCCGCCTGACCAACCTTATCCCGGAACTGCTGGACATGGTAGACAAAAAGAAAATCGCTTTTAATCCCGCTGTGGAATTGTCCTATCTGGACGAAAGCCAACAGCGGGATTTTTTAGAAGCCATGGAGGACACCCAGAATGCGCCGTCTTTATCGCAGGCGCAGCAACTGAAAAAGATGGCACAGCAAGGAGAGTTCAGCTACGAAAAAGCCTTTGATGTGATGGGACAGGAGAAAAAGAGCGAGAAAGACACCGTGACCATCAAAAACGAGACCCTACGGAAGTATTTCCCCCGCAGCTACACGCCCAAACAGATGGAGGAGAAGATCATCCAGCTTCTGGATGCGTGGCAGAAAAAGCAGCAGCGCCGCAACGAGCGCTGACCCGTAACGTAAGACCCGATGGGGTCTTTTTATTTTGCAAAAATTCAGGAGGTAAAGCCTATGGACAACACGATTCCTTTCAATCCCACTTCTTGTACTGTCCGCACGGAACAGATCACCGTGGATGTGAGCATCCTGTCCGTGCTGAACCATGCGGCATCCCCCGGCAGACACAAGCCGGATGCCAATATTTATCTCGCCGCTATCGCCCCGGACATGGAACTGACCATCATCATGGAGGAAGATGCGCCCCACATTCTGCCCTGCTTTGATGAAGAAGATGCCACCATCACTATCAAGGGCGCGCCGCTGTTCATCAGCTACAACCCGGCACAGGTGCTGACGCTGGCGGGCAAGCACTATCTGACGGGTGCGGTCATTTTCTACCGCACAGACAGCAGCGGCCGCATCGTTTCGCTGACAGTGGAGGACATTTACCGTTTCCAGAGTTATCTGGAAATGCAGAGCGTCACGCTGGTGGCAGACGGTCAGAAACTGACCTGTATCTGCATCGACTGAGGTGCGCCATGCTGAATTTTTTCATCGGTTTCGCATTTTTTGAGTTCGGCGCACTCTGCGGCTTCTTCGTGGCTGCGCTGATGCAGACGGCAAGGGACGGTGATGAACGTGCAGGAAGAAGTCGAACAGAAAACATTCAACATTGTGGTATCCACCACAAAGCTGACCGCCCGGACGATTCTGAACGCTGGCCGAACAGCACTTCGGGAGTATCAGTCAAAATTACTGGCTGATAAGTCGAGCGGCAAGCAGAGCGTCCGAATGCTCCTGCGGCAAAATCGGGGTGTGTCCAGCGTAGAAATCAGCAAAACAGGCATCCGTGGGTTGGAACGCTATGCCAAAAAGTACGGCATCGACTATGCTATCCGCAAGGACACCTCCGAAGTTCCGCCCCGGTATCTGGTCTTTTTCAAAGCCCCGGATGCAGAAGCATTTCAATCGGCGTTCAAGGAGTATTCGGCATCTTTGCTGAACAAAGGCAATCGGCCCTTGGTGCTGGCACGATTGCAGGAACTGGTGCAGGCTGCGGCAGAACTCCCCGGCAAAGTCCGGCATAAGGAACAGGAGCGCGGACTGTGACCACGAAAAAGCTGACAAAGCTGCTGGCGCTCTATCTGCCCTATATTTTACTAGGTCTGGTGGCAACCAACTTTGGTGAAGCGTGGCGGCTTGCCGAGGGCAAAGAGCTGGGGGATAAGATCATGGCGATGATGGGCACCGTTCCGGTGGCGTTTGCGAACCCGCTGCCCAGCTTGCATCCGCTCGATTTGCTGGTGGGCTTGTGCTGCGGTGCAGGGTTACGGCTGGCGGTCTAT
>ERZ791626.1461-NODE-1461-length-16900-cov-7.014960_pt1 | contig 16900 bp, 12 predicted proteins | sample MGYA00510266_ERZ791626 | MGnify/ENA primary metagenome ERZ791626 (study PRJEB30046, sample SAMN00715208) | human gut metagenome | study: EMG produced TPA metagenomics assembly of the A metagenome-wide association study of gut microbiota in type 2...
CACAGATCGAGGCTGACCGCGGCGAGCACACCTTCTGGTACGATGCCATCAACGACCTGATGGATCAGGATGTGCCTGCTTTGTACGAGGCTGCTTTGAAGGAACACGGCTTTGCGCCGGTAGATGACCCCAGCTACGATCTGGTAAGCGTGAAGAAGGACGAGGGTTTTGTGGCTACCGCCACCGTGGCGCTGCAGCCTGAGCTGAAGCTGACCAAGACCACCGGCTTTACCTCCCAGTGCGTCACCCCGGAGGTGACCGACAAGGAGATCGACACGGTGCTGGAGCGCCGCCGCAATTACGCCGCAGAGCTGGTGCCCCACAAGGGCCCCGCTGTAAAGGGCAATGTGGTGCACATGGACTTTGAAGGCCTTCTGGACGGTGTGGCCTTTAAGGGCGGCACGGCAAAGGATCAGTCCGTGCAGCTGGGCAGCGGCCGCATGATCCCCGGCTTCGAGGACGGCATTCTGGGCCACAAGGCAGGGGACGAGTTCGAGATCAACGTCACCTTCCCCCAGAACTACCCCAATAAGGAGCTGGCCGGCAAGCCTGTCGTGTTCAAGATCAAGCTGCACGACGTGTGCGTGCGTCAGCTGCCTGCCCTGAACAGCGATTTTGCCAAGAAGATGGGCAAGGAGACCATGGAAGAGTACCGCGCTTTCGTGAAGAAGCAGCTGTTCGACGGCCGCCACGGCGGTGCGCTGAACCACGCCAAGGACATGATCCTTGGTCAGCTGGCCGATGCCGCAGAGGGCGAGATCCCCGGCATTCTGGTGGAAAACGCCTACCAGCAGCAGATGCAGGTCATCCAGCAGCAGCTGCAGATGCAGCGCATGAGCCTGACCACCTACCTGAGCCAGATCCACGAGACCCGCGAGAGCTTTACTGCCAAGGTGCGTGCCGCCGCAGAGAAGAACACCCGCGCCCGTATGGCACTGCTGCAGATCGCACAGCAGGAGAACCTGCTGCCCACCGATGAGGAGATCGACAAGCAGCTGGCTGAGCGCGCTGAAAAGACTAAAAAGACGGTGGAGGAGATCAAGGCAGGCACTGACGTTGCCGCCCTGCGCCGCAACGAGGGCATCCGCAAGGCTGCCGATTGGGTCATCGACCACTCCACCATCGAGGAAAAGGTAGAGAGCAAGTAAGCGCTGACGGTTTGGAATGCGCGCCGCGCTGCTCTGCGCATCAATAGAGGAAAAACAATTTTAAATTTGAGAACCGGGAAAATCTGCGGATTTTCCCGGTTCATTTTTCACAGAAAGGAATGCAGTTCTCCTTTACGACCTTTCCCGTGAAAATGCAATGCCGGGCGGTCCGCAGACCGCCCGGCATTGATCTATTTAAGAATAATACTTCCGCTGATTATGCGCAGAGCAGCGCGGCGCGCATTTAAATCGTTTTTCAGGTCAGAAGGTTGAAGCCCATGATGACCACGCCCAGCACCACCAGCACGACGCCGGTGGCGCGGTTCAGGGTCTTGGGGGCAGCCTTGTTGGCAAACACGGCGGCAATGCGCGCCCACAGCAGGGTGAACACAACGCACAAGCCCCATACCAGCCAATCAGGCGTGCCGCCGATCATAAAGTGGGACACCGCACCGGTCAGGGCGGTAAAGGTCATGATGAACACGCTGGTGCCCACGGCAGTTTTCAACTCGTAGCCCAGCACGCTGGTGAGGATGAGCAGCATCATCATGCCGCCGCCCGCGCCGATAAAGCCGCAGATGAAGCCGATAAGCACGCCGCACACCACCGACTGCACCGCACGCTTTTGCGCGCTGACCCCCTGCATGGCTTCCTTGGTGGTCATGACCGGGCGCAGGATGAACTTGACACCCAACAAGAAGGTCATGAACACCGAGAAGCCGCCCATGGTGGCGGAGGGCATCTTGCTGGCCACCCAGCTGCCCACCACCGTAAAGACAAGCACACTTGCCATCATGATCAGGCCGTTTTTGATATCCAGATTCTTGTTTTTATGGTAGGTATAGGCAGACACCGCGCTGGCCAGCACATCCGAGGAAAGGGCAATGCCCACGGCCATGTAGGGGTCCATGTGCAGGAAGGTGATGAGCATGGGGCTGATGACCGCCGCCGCGCTCATACCGGCAAAGCCGGTACCAAGGCCGGCACCCATGCCGGCAAAAAAGGTGACAAGCACCGTAAACAGCAAGTGCATTTTATCCATTCTCCTTTAAGATCTCGTCCAGATTTTTCCCGATGACCTCCATGGTGCGGAAAAACGCCTCCCGAGTGGCGGCATCGGTGTTTTGCAGCAGGCGGGCAAAAAAACGCTCCTGCACCTCGCGTCCCCGTGCGATGACCGGCTGCGCCTTTTCGGTGCACAGCAGCTGGGTCTTGCGGCGGTCGCCCGCCACGGCGCGGCGCTCCAGATACCCCTCCTGCACCAGACGATCCACGTTCACCGACACAAGGTTCGCCTTGATCTTGCGGATCTCCACGATATCCCGGGCAGTGGTGCAGTCCGGGTTGTTGGCCAGAAACATCAGGATATCAAAGGCGGTCTGGGGCAGCTTGAGTTCCTGACACAGCGGCTTGCACATGGCGCTGTACGCCTGCGCGGTCTTGAAGCTGATCTCTATGGTAGGGTTCATGCGGCGCTCCTTTTTGTCTTTTTATGGATAGTTCATTTTTGAAGTATTATAATGCAGATAAGGAGAGATGTCAAGAGAAAAGACGCTCCGCTGGGCCAGAGGCAGGGAGGGGTGTTCCGACTCCCCCCGTAAAAAAGGGTTTCAGGAAAGTCCGCAGACTTTCCTGAAACCCAAAATTAAAAATATTCTTTCCGCTGATGATGCGCAAAGCGAACGCGGAGCGCATTCAAATCATTTTTCTCAGAACACCGCTACGGCGACCAGACGCACCAACAGGGCGCACAGCCATGCCACGGCGCACTGGTTCACCACCATGATGGTTGCCCACTTGCCGCCAAGCTCCCGCTTGACCGAGGCCACCGCCGCGATGCAGGGGGTGTACAGCAGGCAGAACACCAGCAGCGGTGCGGCCTGTGCCGGGGTGAGGGCTGCGGTCAGGGCAGCGGTAGAGCCGAAGAGGATGAGCAGCGAGGACACCACGCTCTCCTTGGCCATAAAGCCGGAGATGAGGGCGGTGGAGATGCGCCAGTCTGCAAAGCCCAGCGGGGCAAACAGCGGGGCGATATCGCCCGCGATGCGCGCCAGAATGCTGGCCTGCGGGTCAGCGGTCAGCCGCAGCTGCAGGTCAAAGTTCTGCAAGAACCAGATGACGATGGTAGCGGCAAAGATGACCGTGAAGGCCTTCTGCAAGAAGTCCCGCGCCTTTTCCCACAGCAGCTGCGCCACGTTTTTCAGGCCGGGCAGGCGGTAATTGGGCAGCTCCATGACAAAGGGCACGGCTTCGCCCTTGAACACGGTGCTCTTGAGCAGCAGCGCCGCCAGCACGCCCACCAAGATGCCGGTGAAGTACAGCAGCACCATCACAAGCCCTGCGTACTTGGGGAAGAACGCCGCCGCAAACAGGCTGTAAATAGGCAGCTTTGCCGAGCAGCTCATGAACGGGGTGAGCAGGATGGTCATTTTGCGGTCGCGCTCCGAGGGCAGGGTGCGGCTTGCCATCACGCCGGGCACGGTACAGCCAAAGCCGATGAGCATGGGCACGATGCTGCGGCCGGAAAGGCCGATGCGGCGCAGCAGCTTATCCATCACAAAGGCGACACGCGCCATGTAGCCGGTATCCTCCAGCATGGAGAGGAAGAAGAACAGCACCACGATGATGGGCAGAAAGCTCAGCACGCTGCCCACGCCGGTAAAGATGCCGTCGATGACCAACGAGTGCACCGCCGCGTTGACGTTCCAGTTGGTCAGAGCGGTGTCCACAATGCCGGTCAGGGCGTCGATGCCCATTTCCATGAGGTTCTGGAAGAACAGGCCGATGACATTGAAGGTAAGGAAGAACACCAGACCCATGATGGCGATAAACGCCGGGATGGCGGTGTACTTGCCGGTGAGGAACTTGTCGATGCGGTTGGAGCGCAGCTGCTCCTTGCTTTCGTGGGGTTTTACCACCGTCTGCGCCACCAGCTCCTGGATAAAGGAGAAGCGCATATCCGCAATGGCGGCGGCGCGGTCCAGCCCGCGCTCCTGCTCCATCTGCACGATGATATGTTCGATCATTTCTTTTTCGTTGGGGTCCAGCTTCAAGGCTTCCTCAATGCGGGGGTCACCCTCCACCAGCTTGGTGGCGGCGAAACGCACCGGAATGCCCGCCGCCTTGGCGTGATCCTCAATGAGGTGCAGGATGCCGTGGATGCAGCGGTGCACCGCGCCGCCGTGGTCATCCTCGCTGCAAAAATCCATGCGCCCGGGGCGCTCCTGATACTTTGCCACATGGACGGCGTGGTCTACCAGCTCGTCCACGCCCTCGTTCTTGGCGGCGGAGATGGGGATGACCGGGATGCCCAGCATCGCCTCCATCTTGTTGATGCGCACCGTGCCGCCGTTGCCGCGCATTTCGTCCATCATGTTCAGCGCCAGCACCATGGGGATATCCAGCTCCATCAGCTGCATGGTCAGGTAGAGGTTGCGCTCGATGTTGGTGGCGTCCACGATATTGATGATGCCGGTAGGCTTTTCGCCGATGATGAACTGCCGGGTAACGATCTCCTCGCTGGAATAGGGGGACATGGAATAGATGCCCGGCAGGTCGGTGACCTCAGTCTCCGGGTGCCCCTTGATGGCACCGCTCTTGCGGTCCACCGTCACACCCGGAAAGTTGCCGACGTGCTGGTTGGAACCGGTGAGCTGGTTGAACAGGGTGGTCTTGCCGCAGTTCTGGTTGCCCGCCAGCGCAAAGGTCAGGGTCTTATCCTCCGGCAGGGGATGCTCCCCCTCCTTGGTGTGGTACTTGCCGCCCTCGCCAAGACCCGGGTGCTCCACCATTTTTCCGTCCACCGGGGCGTGCACCGCCGGGGTCTTTTCGGTGGGGGTCACGGTGATCTGTGCCGCGTCGTCCAGACGCAGGGTCAGCTCATAGCCGTGGATGCGCAGCTCCATAGGGTCGCCCATGGGCGCCAGCTTTACCAGCGTGACCTCTGCTCCGGGGATCAGACCCATATCCAGAAAATGCTGCCGCAGTGCGCCTGCACCGCCCACAGCATCCACTATGGCGCTTTTGCCGATCTGTAACTCTTTTAACGTCATATCCGTTGCCTTCTTTTATATGTACTGTTCTTATGTGTTAGTCTGTGTTAACAAATGTAGTATAGGCTAACTGACAGCGGATGTCAATAGAGAATATAGACATAAAAAAGCACCGCACACTCTCAGGCGAGAATATGCGGTGCTTTGGTTTTATAAGTTACTTCACAGTGTGGTAGCCATCGGGGTTGTTCTTCTGCCAGTTCCAGCTGTCGGCGCACATCTCCTCGATGCCGTACTCAGCCACCCAGCCCAGCTCGTTCTTGGCCTTGGTGGGGTCGGCGTAGCACTCCGCGATATCACCGGGGCGGCGGGGATCGATGACGTAGGGGATCTCCTTGCCGCAGGCCTTGGAGAAGGCGTGGATGACATCCAGCACGCTGTAACCCTTGCCGGTGCCCAGATTGCAGATGAAGAGGCCGCAGCCGGTCTCCAGCTTGCGGATGGCGCACACATGGCCCCGGGCCAGATCCACAACGTGGATGTAGTCACGCACACCGGTGCCGTCCGGGGTGGGGTAGTCGTTGCCAAAGACGTGCACCTTTTCCAGCTTGCCCACAGCCACCTTGGCAATGTAGGGCATCAGGTTATTGGGGATGCCGTTGGGGTCCTCGCCGATCAGGCCGCTCTTGTGGGCGCCGATGGGGTTGAAGTAGCGCAGCAGCGCCACATTCAGGCTGGGGTCAGCCTTGCAGACGTCCTGCAGAATGCGCTCGGTGAAGGCCTTGGTGGTGCCGTAGGGGTTGGTGGTAGCACCCACAGGGAAGTCCTCGGTGATGGGCACACTGGCGGGGTCGCCGTAGACGGTAGCAGAGGAGCTGAACACGAAGTTGTGGCAATCATGATGGCGCATCACGTCCAGAATGACCAGCGTGCAGTTGAGGTTATTGTAGTAGTACTCGATGGGCTTGGACACGCTCTCGCCCACAGCCTTGTAGGCTGCAAACTGGATGACGGCGGTGATGTCCGGGCACTCGGAGAAGATCTTCTCCACGTCCTCGCGGCGGGTCATGTCTGCCTTGTAGAAGCGGAAATCCTTGCCGGTGATCTGCTTGACCCGGTCCAGAACCACAGGGGAAGCGTTATAATAGTTATCTGCCACCACGATATCGTAGCCAGCGTTCAACAGTTCGATGCAGGTGTGGCTGCCGATGTAGCCGGCACCGCCGGAAACCAAAATTGCCATAGCCGAGTACCTCTCTCACATAGTATTTCTTGCTTTTTCTCTTTGCGCCGGGCGCTGCCCGGTCTGCTTAAAGCATACCGCTTTTTGCCGCCGACTGCAAGGGGCGCTTTCTTTATTCGGATGTAATTTTGTTGCATCTTCGCGCAACGCACTTTTGATTGACAGAGATTTTTCGCACTTTTCACATGGAGAGAATGCGCCGTTTGTGCAAAACATAGAAATGGAGAGGGAAACTCCCTCAGTCGCAGCCTCCCACCACGCAAAAAACGTCTGCCGAAGCAGACGTTTTTTGCGTAATGTATCATTTTTAAAGCTTTCCGCACTGCTTGCCGGTGAAGAACCGCAGGGTGGTGGTGGCGCGGAACACCTTGCCTGCCCGCAGCACCGTAGAGGGGAACTCCGGGTGAGAGGGGCTGCACGGATAGTGCTGGGTCTCCAAGGCAAAGCCGCCGTACTTCCGCATAGGCTCGCCGCCCTTGCCCGGGGCGGGGCAGTCCTGCAAAAAGTTGCCGGTGTACAGCTGGATGCCCGGCTGGGTGGTGTACAGCTTCATGCTGATGCCGGTCTTATCACTGGTCGCCCATGCGCAGATGCTCTGGCTGGAGCCGCGTGCGCGGTCGATGACATAGCAGTGGTCGTAGCCGCCGCCCACCATGGTGGTCTGGGAGAAGCCGGTGTCGATCTCCTTGCCGATGGTCTTACCGGCAGTAAAATCCATGGGGGTGTTCACCACGGGCAGGATGTTGCCGGTGGGGCAGGTGGTATTGTTGCCCTCCAGATAGCGGGAGGCGTAGATGCGCAGCTTCTGGCTCAGCACGTCGCCGCCGCCGTCCAGATTGAAGTAGCTGTGGTTGGTCAGGTTTACGATCGTGTCAGCGTCCGAGGACACACGGTAGTCCATGCGGAAGGTGTTGTCGTCAGTAAGGGTATAGCGCACCGCGATCTTCAGGGTGCCGGGAAAGCCGTCCTCGCCGTCAGGGCTTACAGCCTCCATCAGCAGGGTGTCGCCGAAGTACTTCACCTCATAGATTTTCCGGGAAAAACAGCCGTGCAGATGGTGCTCGCCGCAATTTTTTTCCAGCTGATAGGTCTTGCCGCCCAAGGTAAAGACGGCGTTCTCGATGCGGTTGGCGTAGCGCCCCACAAAAGCACCGCAGCAGGTGCTGCCGGACGAGGTGAAGTCGTTCTCGTAATCTGCCATGGTGTCGTGACCCAGCACCACATCCACCGGGCCGTTTTTGGCCGGGACGATGATATTTTTGATCACGCAGCCGTAATCCAGCACACTGACGGACATACCGCCGGGGTTCGAGAGGATGTACTCGGTAACATTAGCGCCCTCTTTGGTCACACCGAAGGGCTTGGAACGGATCTGTGCCATTGGGCCTCGCCTCCTAAAGCTTTTTTCGGAAATGCAAAAGGGGCAGACTGCCCCCTTTTGCATCTTGTCTGTATTTATGATTATATCACAGTTTTACAGTTTTGTGTTGGAATCCTTTTAGAATTACCATCCAATTTTTGCGGCGATTTTTTGTTAGAATCATCGAAAGTGCCTACAATACCAAAAAGCGCCCCGCACTTCCGATGGAAATGCGGGGCGCTTTGGTGATACGGGCTGTAAGCCTTATGCTTCCGGCTGAGGCTGTGCCGCAGAGGACTGGGCGGCAATGAACTCGGCGGCATCGTCCGGGATGTCGTCCAGGTCCTTGTCGCTGCCGATATCCACGTTGAGCGGCGGCTTCTTGAACAGGATATCGTACAGGATAGGCACGATATACAGGGTCATCAGGGTGGCGTAGCTCAGGCCGCAGATGATGACGATGGCCATGCCGCTCATCAGCTGGCTTGCCATATCGTTGCTGAACACCATTTGCAGCATCGCCAGCACGGTGGTCAGGGTAGTCATCAGGATGGGGCGCATACGGGTCTTGCCGGTGGCCACCAGCGCAGCGCGGCGCTCCATGCCGCCCATGCGCAGCTGGTTGGCGTAGTCCACAAACACGATGCCGTTGTTGACGACCGTACCCATCAGCACGATGAAGCCCATCATGGAGATCATGGTCAGCTGCTGGCCGGTGAGCAGCAGGCCCAGCAGACCGCCGGTAAAGGCCAGCGGCACGGTGAACAGCACGATGAAGGGGGACAGCAGGCTCTGGAACTGTGCCACCATGACAAGGTACACAAAGGGCAGGGCCAGTGCCATCCACTGGATCATCTCGTTGGTCATATAGTTGACGCTGTCGCTCTCGCCGCCCATGGAGAAGGAGCAGCCCTCCGGCATTTCGTCGGTGAGGGCAAAGGCATCCAGCGCCTTTTTCACGGCACGGGCCTGCACCGTGGTGTTGTAGCCCGGGGCAGTCTCGGCAGTGACGGTGACGAACTGGTTCCGGTTCTCGCTGGTGATGGAGTCCGGTGCGGTGCCGGTGGTCCAGCTGGCGATATCCGACAGCTTGCAGGTGCCGGTAGCGGTGGTGCCGTCGGCGGACATGACGGTGGTCTCAAAGGTCATGTCCATCATGTTTTCCTTGGTCAGCGGGTCCAGATTGTTGCTGATCTGCACATCCATGGTGGTGCCGTCCACGGTAACAGGGGTCTGTGCCGTGGTGGTGGTGGTCAGCTTTGCCGCGATCTGCTGGTACACCTGCGCAACGGTCAGGCCGTTGGCGCGCACCTTATCGCGGTCCACCTGCAGGATGATGGTGGAATCGCCCGCGCCCAGACTGTTGGTGGCGTTCTGGAAGCCATCGGTGCTGTTCACGATGTCTACCACCTTCTCGGACAGGGCGGTCAAGGTCTCGGCGTCAGTGCCGTAGATCTTGATGGTCAGGCCGGTGGACAGCTGACTGGTCAGGTCATCGGTCATGCCGTACTGCTGGACGGTGGCGGTGCAATCCGCCACCCCGGCCACAGCGTCCTCCATGGCCTTGCAGGCGGCGTCGATCTTGGAAGAGGAAAGCTCCTCGTTGAGCTTGACGTTGATCTTATACTTGCCGTAGCCGTTGGCGGCGTTCAGCAGGTCGGTGATGGTGGAGGGCAGGCCGAGGTTGGAGACATCCATGCCCGCCACAGTGTTGTCGGGGGTAATGCCTACCTCCTCCACGCCGTCCACAGCCATCACGGCCTGCACCACCTTACCGGCCACATCGTAGGACTCGTCCTTCGAGAGGGTGTCGGTGGTGGAAAGGGTGATCATGGCCTCGTTGCTGGTGCTGGTGGGCAGCAGCACGATGCCCATGGAGACCACCCGCCAGCAGCAGAACACCAGCAGCAGCACGGCGGCTGCCAGCGGCACAAAGCGCTTCTGCAAAGCCTTTTCCAGACTGCGGCCGTAGGCGTTCTGGATCTTATCGAACCATGCCAGCTTTTTGGGCTGGGCATTCTTCAGCACGGTAGCCGAGGCAGCAGGCACCACAGTCAGTGCCACGATGAGAGAAGCCATCAGGCAGTAGCCGATGCACAGGGACATGGGACCCATCAGGTTGCGGATGAGGCTGGCAGAGAACACTGCCGGCAGGAACACGCACACCGAGGTAAGGGTAGAGGCCACGACCGACATACCCACCTGACGCGCACCCTGCACCGCAGCGCGGGCGGCGGGCACGCCGCGGCCGCGCAGACGGTAGATGTTCTCGATGACAACAACAGAGTTATCCACCAGCATACCGATGCCCAGCGACAGGCCTGCCAGCGTCATGACGTTCAGGTCAAGACCCGTGAAGTACATCAGCACCACGGCAAACAGCACCGACAGGGGGATACTGACGCCGACCACCAGTGTGGGCTTGATGTCCTTCAGGAAGATGGCCAGCACGATGATGGCCAGTACGGCACCCACCAGCATACTGGTGAGGATGCTCTTGATGAGGATGCTGATGTAGTTGCCCTGATTGGACAGCACCACAACGTGCAGACCCTCGTACTGGGCTTCCAGCTCCTTGAAAGCGTCCAGACAGTTGGCAGATACGTCACCTGCGCTGGAACTGTCGTCCTTGTAAATTTTCAGCACCGAAGCCTGCTCGCCGTTCAGGCGGGTGTAGCTGTCGGCGGCGTTGTCGATGATCTCCACGTCTGCCACATCGGAAAGGCGCACATCGCCGTAGCCCTCCACATGGAGCAGCAGTGCACCGCGGATATCGTCCACGCTGTCGTATTCCTCGCCCACCTTCAGCAGCCACGACTCGCCGCTTTCGTCCTTGACGTAACCGGCGGGCATGGAGAAGTTCTGGGCGTAGATGAGGGTGGCAAGGGTCTTGATATCCAGCTGCTTGGTCACATCGGCGCTGGCAAGCGCCTTTTCCTTGGCGGCCTCGTACTGGGTCTTGGCCTCGCTGAGCTGCTTTTCGTACTCATTCAGCTGCTCGCGGGCTTCGGTAAACTGCATATAGGCGACCATCTGCTGCTGGGTAAAGTTGCCCAGCGCTTTGGAGAACTCGCTCATCATGCCGGGCACATTGTCCATGGCCTTGATGGTGTCCTCCAGCGTCTTATAGATGACATTCAGGCTGTCCTGCAATTGCAGCTCGTCTGCCAGATCCGCAGCGCCCTCGCCCTGCGTACCGGTCTCGGTATTGATGCGGTTCTGCAGGGTCTGCAAAGCAGAGGAGAGCTTATCGGTGATATCCCGCAGCTCGGACACGATCTCGATCAGGGAGTCGATATCCCGCATACCGGTGCTGTTGAACTTGTCCAGCACCCGCTGCAAGCCTGCCTGCACCTCAATGAGGGCCTGCTGCACCTCGGGCTCCTTGACCACGGCGATCAGGTTGTTGACGCTTTGCAGCAGTGCTTCGGCCTGTTTGCGCACCACCTCTACGGCGCTGCCGACCTCAGAGCTCAGGGTTCCCATGACCGTGTTGGACACGGTATTGCCGAAGTTTTTGAACTGTTTATCGTATTCTGCGCGGCCGGCCTTGATCTTGGCCTCGGCCTCCTCCAACTGTGTGTGCGCCACTTCCAGCTGAGTGTCGATGAGCTCCATCAGCTTTTCGTTGATGGCGTCCACCTTTTCCTGATTCAGCTGCACCTGCACCAGCTGCTCCACAAGGCCGCTGGAGGATACGCTGGACACGCCGCCCTTGCGCTGGACGTAGGGAGTCATGGTGTTCTTGATAAAATCAGAAAGGTCGTACACCGAACTGCCCTCGCGGCTGACAGCCACGGTCATAAAGGCGTTCATGTTCATGCTGTACTGTATCACAGAGGGAGTCAGCACCGTCTCCGGCAGGTCGCTCTTGGCCTGATCCAGCTTGTTGGACACCTGCACCAGTGCGCTGTCCATATCCGTGTCATCCACGAACTGCATCAGCAGCAGGCTGTAGTTTTCAGCCGAGGTGGCGGTGATCTTTGAAACACCCGGCACCGTAAGCGCGTTTTGCAGCACGTCCGAGACCTCGGTCTCCACACGCTCCGGGCTGGCACCGGGATACACGGTGACCACCATCAGATACGGTGTGCTGACATTCGGCAGCAGGTTTGTTTTCATCTTGGTGATCGACACAAAGCCGAGCATCAGCACCATGATGACTGCAACCAGCACCGTAAATGGTTTTTTGACACTGAATTTTTCCATCTTCTCCTACCGTTTCTCTGCAGCACCGCCCGGCGCAACAGTTCCTCCCTCTTTGGGGGCAATGGGTTCCTAACATTCCTATTATACACGCAAGGCGTGCGCTTTCAATAGAGGTGCGGCGAATCTTTTGCGAAAGTTCTGTCAAAATCTGCGAAACGCACAACTTTGCCGCCCCAAAACCGGCATTCTGTCCGCTTTCCTCCCCTCTGCCGCCGGACAAAATTTCGACACCTTTTCCGTACTGCATACGGTTGAGCGGGGCGGATCATTGCAGGGGAGGGAAAATTCAGGGGATATAAAGACTTTTCTTTTTGCATAGAAATGTGCTTTTGATTATGGTATACTAACAGCAGACTGAAAAAGCTGCCCCTTGCGGGGCTTATCCGATACAAAAACGAGGAACACTATGAAAAAAGTCATTTCGGTCCGTTTCAAGGAAAACGGCAAAAGCTATTATTTTGATCCCGGTGACGCTGTCATCCATGCCGGGGAGTATGTGATCGTGGAGACCGCCCGCGGCGTGGAGTGCGGCGAGGTGGTGCAGGGCGTGCTGGAGCTGGCGGATGCCGCCGTACCCAAGGCGCTGAAGCCCATCACCCGCATGGCCGACAGCGTGGATATCCGCCGGATGCGCCAGAACCGCGAGGACGAAAAGCGCGCCTACCACACCTGTCAGGAGTGCATCGCCCGCCACGGGCTGGAGATGAAGCTGGTGGAAGCCGAGTACACGCTGGACCGCTCCAAGATCATGTTCTACTTCACCGCTGACGGGCGGGTGGACTTCCGGGAACTGGTCAAGGATCTGGCCGGCATCTTCCACACCCGCATCGAACTGCGCCAGATCGGCGTGCGCGACGAGAGCAAGATGATCGGTGGTCTGGGCATCTGCGGTCAGCCCTTCTGCTGCAGCCGCTTTTTGAAGGATTTCCAGCCCGTTTCCATCAAGATGGCCAAGGAGCAGGGCCTTTCGCTGAACCCCACCAAGATCAGCGGTGCCTGCGGCCGTCTGATGTGCTGCCTTGCCTACGAGGAGAGCGCCTACGAGTACTTGAACAGCATCATGCCCATGGTGGGCAGCACGGTGCGCACCCCGGACGGTCTGGGCACTGTGCTGGAGGTGAACCCGGTATCCGGCTACCTGCGGGTGCGCTGCGGCACCGAGAGCCTTGCGCCCCGGTACTACAAGGTGGGTGTGTGCGAGTATGTGAGCGGCGGCAAGCGCCCGCCCCGCCGTCCCGACCCGGACGATGATTACTCCGGCGTGCGCAACCCCGCCCCGGTGGTGGCAAGCTCCGACGACGAAAAGCGCCCCGCCTGCCCCCGCCGCCGCACGAATGAGAAAGAATGAGCGTCCGGGTAGTTAGTATTACAAAACTAACCAGACTTCGTGATTTTCGCTAAAAATCTCCGGCAATTTTGGCTATAAGTTAGGCCGTGCTTTTGTGCAACCCCACAAAATATTTTATTTTGTTGTTGTGGCAACACGGTTAGTCTTGCCTTTTCCGGCCTGCTTTGTTAGAATGCAGACAAGGATACAAATTCCGGGGGGCGTGCGTGGCCGTGCCAAGGTACGTTTCTTCATAATTACATCGGCACGGGATAAAAAAGGAGAGTTTATTATGGCACACAAGGTTTCTGACGCATGTGTTGGCTGCGGCGCTTGCGAGGGCGCTTGCCCGGTTGGCGCTATCACCATCGAGAACGGCGCTGCAGTTGTGAACGCTGATTCCTGCATCGATTGCGGTGCTTGCGAGGGTGCTTGCCCCACTGGTGCAATCGCTGCTGAATAATCAGTAGTTTTTGCTGAAAACGCATCAAAAAGGACTGCTGCACACCTGTGCAGCAGTCCTTTTTTGTGGTATCATAAAGTAAATTCATGAAAAACGCAGTTCGGCGCGTCCGCAGACGCGCCGAACTGCTGAATCAAAAACATTTTTCCGCTGAGCGTGGCCAAAGCACACGCGGCGGCCATTCCTGATCGTCCACCGCAAAAGAGGCACTGCACAAAATGCTGCGCAGCCGCCCCCTTTTTGTTTCATGCACAAATTCCGCAGGAAAATACCCTGCATTTTTTGGAAGGGAAACGACACACTGTCTATGGAACATTCTACGGAAGTTTTGTATAATAGAACTATGGTCTACTGCACCCCGGAGCACCGGTTCGGCTCGGATGCGCTGCTGCTGGCACGCTTCTGTGAGCCAAAACGCAGCCAGAAAGCCGCAGACCTGTGCTCCGGCTGCGGCATCGTGGCGCTGGAATGGCACGACCGGGGGCACCGCGGCCCCTGCACCGCGCTGGAGCTGCAGCCCGAGGGCAGCGCTCTGCTGGCGGCAGCGGTGGAAGAGCAGCAGCTTACCCACATCATCCCCGTCTGTGCCGACCTGCGCACATGGCGGCAGGACGAGGGGCAATTTGACGTGTGCGCGTGCAATCCCCCTTATTTTACCGAGGGGCCGCAGAGCCAGAATGCCGCCCACGCCCTTGCCCGGCACGAAAACACCTGCGCTTTGGAGGATGTCTGTGCCTGCGGCTTCCGGCTGTTGAAGGACGGCGGGCGGCTGGCGCTGTGCCACCGCCCCGAGCGGCTGGCTGAGGTGCTCGCCGTGCTGCGCGCCCACCGGCTGGAACCCAAGCGGCTGGCCTTTGTAAAGAACGCCCCGGAAAACGCCCCGTGGCTGTTCCTTGTGGAAGCCCAGAAGAACCGCAGGACCGGCCTGCGGGTGGAGCCGGACGTGCTCATCCGCGCCGGAGCGGCGCTGTACGGACGATAAATTCAGGAGGTAATTATGGCAGGAATTCTCTACATCGTGGCGACCCCCATCGGCAATCTGGAGGATATGCCGCCCCGGGTGGCTGCCACCTTTGGCGCGGCCGACTTTATTGCCGCCGAGGACACCCGTGTGACCATGAAGCTGCTGAATTATCTGGGGCTGAAAAAGCCCATGGTCAGCTACTACGAGCACGCCTTGCAGAAGGGCGAGGCCATTTTGCAGCGCATCGAGGCAGGGGAGAGCTGCGCCTTGTGCAGTGACGCCGGAATGCCCTGCGTGTCCGACCCGGGCGAGGTCATTGTGCGGGACGCACTGGCGCGGGGCATCAAAGTAGTGCCCATCCCGGCCGCTTCTGCCTGCGTTACCGCGCTGGCAGTCTCCGGGCAGGACACCTCCCGCTGGGTGTTCGAGGGCTTTCTGCCAGTGAACCGCAAGCAGAAAAAGGAGCGTCTGGCCGAGCTTTTGCAGGAAAAGCGCACCGTCATCTTTTACGAAGCGCCCCACAAGCTGCGCACCACGCTGGACGATCTGACCGCCGCCTTTGGCGCAGACCGCAGCATTACCCTGTGCCGGGAGCTGACAAAGCTCCACGAGGAGATCTGGAAAACCACTCTGGGCGAAGCCGTGGAGCACTACCGCGCCGCCGAGCCCCGGGGCGAGTATGTGCTGGTGATGGCGGGTGCGCCCGCCGGTGCCGCCGAGGAAGAGGAGCTGACCCTGGAACAGGCGGCGCAGCGCGCTTTTGCGCTGACCATTGAGGGCTTCAGCGCTTCTGCCGCCGCCAAGGCTGCTGCGCAGGGCACCGCCTATTCCAAGAGCGAAGTGTACAAGCAGCTGCTGCTGTTGCAGCAGACTGCCGAATGAGTATAGAGGAGGATATTTTTCCGTGACAAAACTACTGGTCCTGAGCGACAGCCACGGCGCGCGTGACGCCATTAAGCGCATTTTGAACAAAGAGCAGAACAACGTGGATGCTGTGATCTTTTTGGGGGACGGCCTGCGGGATCTGGAGCAGGCGCTGGCCTTTTTCCCCCATCTGCGGGTGTATTCCGTGGCCGGCAACTGCGATTACGGTGCGCTGGAGCCGCTGGACGGCCTTGCGGGCTTTGATCAGACGGTGGTTTTCTATACGCATGGTCACATGTACGGTGTAAAATACGATCTGGACACGCTGGCGGACGCCGCCGCCGCCCGGGGCGCCGAGGTGGCACTGTTCGGCCACTCCCATATTCCCCACGCAGAGCAGCGGGGCAATGTATTTTTGTTCAACCCCGGCTCCTGCGGGCGCTGCTACACCGGCCCGGACACCTACGGTCTGCTGACGCTGGAAAACGGCGCAGTGACCGCCTATGAGCATAAAGAGGTACCCAAGCAATGAGCATCAACGAGGTGCGCTATCTGTCGGAATGCGGCAGCACCAACGCCTATGTAAAGGAACATTTTGAGGAGTTCGGCCCGGTGGCGGCGGTATATACCGAAAACCAGACCGCCGGGCGCGGGCGGCTTGGCCGCAGCTGGGTAAACGCCGAGGGCAAGGCGCTGTACTACACGGTGGCCATCAAGGAGCCGCTAGCACAGCCTGCCACCCTGCCGCTGCTGGCAAGCCTTGCGGTGCGCCGCCAGCTGCAGCTGCGCTACGGCGTGGACTGCCAGATCAAGTGGCCCAACGACCTTTTGCTGAACGGTAAAAAGATCGTGGGCATCCTGTGCGAGAGCGTAAGCTACGGCTACCAGCAGCAGGGGCGCGGCATCCTGTGCGGCATCGGCATCAATCTTGCCCAGCCCCAGAGCTATTTTGACGCCGCCGACCTGCCCCACGGCACCTCGCTGGCATTGCAGGGCGCTGCGGTGGATCTTGCCACCGACCCCGCATGGCTGGCAGAGGGGCTGACCGATTTTGGCTTTGACCGCAACCTGTACACCTTTGCCCGGGACGGCTTTGCACCCTTCCGGGAGGAATACAAGGCTGCCTGTATCAATCTGGGCCGCCGGGTCACCTTTGACCTGCCGGACGGCAGTCAGGGCGCAGGCGAGGCCGTGGACGTGGACGCCGAGGGGCGTTTGGTGGTGCGCACCGATGCCGGGGAGCAGCACGTTTTCACCGGGGAAGTGTCGGTGCACGGCATCTACGGAGCAGTGTAATTGATAAAAGCGCCTGTCCGGCGAAGCCGGACAG
>ERZ791626.1464-NODE-1464-length-16865-cov-3.958656_pt1 | contig 16865 bp, 18 predicted proteins | sample MGYA00510266_ERZ791626 | MGnify/ENA primary metagenome ERZ791626 (study PRJEB30046, sample SAMN00715208) | human gut metagenome | study: EMG produced TPA metagenomics assembly of the A metagenome-wide association study of gut microbiota in type 2...
GGGAAGCCCCCTGGGAGGATAGGAAGCCGCTGATTAGGGAAAAAGCACTAGCTTACGCTGGTGCTTTTTTTGTTGTTAGTGACAAGTGGCTAGTGGCTAGTAGGGAATGAGCGACCGGCGGCCTACGAACCGTGGCCTGCGGCCTTTTCTCCCAGCCCCATGATGAGCAGGAACCTGTGACACTTTAAAAAATTTTCTCTTGACCTGGAGTTTACTACCGGTTGTATACTTTAGCTAATTTTTAGATAGAGTATGTGAAAGGAGTGGATTACCTGTGAAAGATATGTCCAGACGGGATTTTGTTAAAGTGGTAGGAGCTGCTGCAGCTGGAGCTTTTTTATATAGTGCCGGCTTCCCTCGCGTGCTGGCGCAGGCACCTGTTATAGGTACGAGAGATGTAACAGGAATGAAATCGTCTGGCGACGGATCCCGGGCAAAAGTGTACTTCAGCCGGAAAATCGATGCAGCTCATCTGATTGCATTGTACGATTGTATAAATGAAGGAATTTATGGAAAAACAGCCATAAAACTTCATACTGGTGAAAAACATGGACTTAATATTCTGCCCCGGGAGATAGTCCGGGAATTTGTCTGCCATGTTCCGGACAGTACGATTGTTGAAACGAACACGATGTACCCGGGTGACCGCTATACGACAGCATTACATCGTGAAACGCTTAAAGTTAATGGCTGGGATTTTTGCCCTGTTGATATTATGGACGAAGATGGATTTGTCAATCTGCCTGTCCGGGGTGGGAAACATTTGAAAGAAGTTGCCATGGGAAGTCATATTACACAATATGATTCCATGATTGTCCTTACCCATTTCAAGGGACACGCCATGGGTGGTTTTGGAGGATCCCTGAAAAATATTGCTATTGGATGTGCATCGGGACAGCTAGGTAAACGACAAGTTCACGGTTATCTGACTGGTCCCATGCCTCCTTCTGGTGACGCATGAGGGAGAATGCCCTTGCAGGATGCTTTTATGGAACGGATGGCTGATTCCGGCAAGGCTACAGTCGATTATTTCGGAAAGCATATCGTATTCCTCAATGTGCTGCGCCGCATGTCTGTTGATTGTGATTGTGCCGGGACGTCTGCAGCAGAACCGACGATTCCCGATTTGGGCATTGTCGCATCAACAGATTTGTTAGCTGTAGACCAGGCCAGCGTGGATCTGGTATATGGCCGTCCGGCATCAGAAAATCATGATTTAGTAGAACGGATTGAATCGCGTCATGGATTGCATCAATTACAGGCTATGCGTAATTTAAAAATGGGCAACGATGCCTATGAATTAATTTCTATAGATTAGAAGGAGGTTGCCACTTATGTTTGGATTAGGAGCACCGGAATTACTGCTCATTCTCGTAATTGCCCTTGTTGTTTTCGGACCAGGGAAATTGCCATCTATTGGCGGTGCATTGGGGAAAAGCCTGCGTGAATTTAAGGATGAAGTCAATGTAGACGATAAAAAAACGGATATGAAAGAAATCCAGGAAACTAAAGAAACGGATCAAGCAGAACCGTCTGCAGAGTCCTCTGGTAAAGTATGACGTTTACAGACCATCTGGCTGAACTGCGCAGCAGCATCATTATATGTCTCATAGCCACGGCTGCCGGAATGGGCATCAGCATCTGACAAGAAATGAATTACATACAGAAAAAAACGGGAACTGGCCATAAGGCGGTTCCCGTTTTTCCGTATCGCATTAAACTTGTGCGTATTAATAGTTGTCGTTTTTCAATTCGAAGAAGGACTGGGGATGAGCACATACAGGGCATACTTTTGGAGCTTCATCGGCTTCGACGATGTATCCACAGTTACGGCAGATCCATGTTTTCTTTTCGGGTTTCTTGAAAGCAGTGCCATTTTCTACATTTGCCAGCAGTGCCAGATACCGTTCTTCGTGATGTTTTTCGATTTCTGCTACTTTTTCAAATAAGTAGGCAATCGTGTTGAAGCCTTCTTCACGGGCTTCTTTTGCAAATGTCGGATACATTTCGGTCCATTCATAATGTTCGCCGGCAGCGGCGTCTTTTAATGCATTGATATCGTTTGGCAGTTCACCGCCATTGAGCAGTTTGAACCAGATTTTGGCATGTTCCTTTTCATTATTGGCTGTTTCTTCGAAAAATGCTTTAATTTGTTCATAACCGGCTTTTTTTGCTACGCTTGCATAATAGGTGTATTTATTGCGCGCCTGAGATTCACCGGAAAAAGCAGCCTGTAAATTTTTTTCTGTCTTTGATCCTTTTAATTCCATAATGTATTACCTCCTATAATCTTCATCAACTAAATCATTTCTCTTTCGATGGTTGTATTGTAACACTTCTAGCTATTCTTGTCAACAAATAATCGATATTAATTAATAAAATATAATAAATTTCAATCCAGCATGATTGTTTGTGTTGAAGAGAGAGACATGATATTATATAAAAAGAAATAAGACAGGAGGCTCATCATGGAATTAGGATTAAAGGGAAAAGTGGTTGTTATTACCGGCGGTACGGCCGGTATTGGCGCAGCCTGTGCTATCGGGTTCTGCCGGGAAGGCGCTGCCGTTGCCGTATGTGGCAGAACACAAAAGAGAATCGAGGAATTCAATCAGGAATGCTGTGCAGCAGGCGTTACGGTATTTGCTGCCCAGGCTGATGCCGGCAACATAGAAGAGCTGCAGCGGTTTGCTGACGAAGTACTGGCTAAATATGGACGTATTGACGTCTGGATTAATAATGCCGGTATTAACATCGGCAAGAAACTTATGGATATTACTCTACCGGATTGGGAAAAAATGGTACGGGTCAATCTGACAGGTGTCCTCTTTGGGACACAAATTGCCGCCCGGGCCATGGGAGATAAAGGAGGCGTCATTTTGAACGCTTCTTCCTATGCTTCTCTGGTACCTTCCGTGGGAGGTACTATGTACGGTGCTACCAAGGCTGCTGTTACGAACATGACAAAGACTATGGCTGCCGAACTGGCTCCACAGCATATCCGTGTCAATGCGTATGTGCCCGGCGTGATTGATACGCCTATGAATGCGGACCGCATTGCTGCTGATATTACGGGGTCTCTTATTGACGCGATTGCACTCCACCGTGTCGGCTCACCGGAAGAAATGGCTAAGGTCCTTATTTTTCTGGCGTCAGATGCTGCCAGTTATATTACCGGTACTACTATTGAGGTCAGTGGTGGCAAATATGCCGTGCAAAATTCTAACGTCCTGTGGAAGTAATCCTGCCAGAGTAGATAAACAAGGACCGCCGCCCGGATATGGGGCGGCGGTCCTTGTTTATCCTGCTTATGCAATATGATGTTTATGTTCCAGCCGTTCCAGCAGGGAAAGATAAGGAGCGGCGAAATCCTTGCCTTCTTCTTCTTCCATAGTATGGACTGTAGAATCAATCTTTTCTTTTACTTCTGCGGGCAGGCTGCGGTCCGCCATAGGATATACGACCGTACTTTCTTTATCTACATGAGCCTGCAGACGATTGGCATAGGCCATAGCTTCTGTCAGGATCTGGAGTTTATATAACGTACCGGGGTGAGCCTGATAGTTTTTCAGTGCGTCATCCAGGGCACGGACATGGGCACGGATGAGATCGTGTTCAACGAGCATGCCATGGTTAATGATGACGGAAGCAATCTTTTCCAGATGTTGTACCATTTCGGGAAATAAGACGAGTTCTTCGCGGCGATGATGGTGTCCGTCTGCATAGGTGCGGATGAACTTCAGAATTTCTGCGAACTCGTCACAATCTACAGGTGAACCATCTAAAATAGCACAGCAGGCCTTTTCTATTACTTTCAGCATCCGGGAAATATTGGCATGCTGTTTTACCATAACTTCTGTACAATACATAATATCCTGCCTTTCTCAGGCGGCCTTTTTCACAATGTGGAAAGAGCCGTCTTCTTTTTGAAGAAACGAATAGCTGGTATGAGACAACAGGCCGGTTATCAGAGCCTGACGGAGCTGATAATACCACTGGCCGCGGCCCTGCCAGTATACACTGTGTATATCGGCGGACTGTATCCAGGTTATGGCATCATCGCTGCTTTGGGAAACGCGGTTGATCTGATCGCACGGCATGCCGTCCAGCAGGAGATCGTCGAGACGGTGGAAGGCTTCAGGCGCAGTGGATGCCGACAGGTTCTGGGTGGCACCAAAAGCAACAGCAGCCTGCATTAGCGCGCTCAGACGGGTTTCATCGGATCCTACAAGGTGCAGGACGAGAGCGGCATACCGTTTTTCTGCATCCTGGATGCGTGCCTGCAGCCATCCATGGATGTTTGTTTCATCGATGATTTCATCGAGCTGGCGGCGGTCCTGACAGCTGTAACGGGTCAGGTCTTCGTCGTTCCAGCCTTCTTGCACGGCGTAGGAAATCAGCGCATCAATGAGTGATTCCTGGAATTGTATTTTACGGTACAGCCAGAAGTGGACTGGTCCTAAAAATTTACTCATAATCAGATTCCTCCTTTACGCCCGGTGAGCCTGAATAGTAGCGTTGACAGCGGCTGTTACGGTACGAGCGTCGAGTCCATGTACATAGCAGGCATTTGCCAGGCTTTCCTGCTGGGAGGACGGGCAGCCCAGGCAGTGCATGCCCTGTTCCAATAATGTATCTACCACTTCAGGGTAGCTGCGCATAATATCACCCATGAGCATATCTTCTGTAACGGTCATTGTTTTTTCATTCATAGTATATTCCTCCTGTTGAAACAACTCTGTGGATTTGTGGACTTATCTTTGTCTGTCTGTACTATAGCACGGATGTATCCGGGAAATCTGTTGTTATTACAACAGGAGAGCAAGACTTTTCCTGATTTCACGACACGGACGGCCCAAAATGAGCAAAAAACTGACGGGTGACAGTACTGCATACCATCGTATTTGTGAAAAAGAGAGACAATCCGGCTCTTTCCTGCTATACTTTTTTATAGTAAATCATTTAGATGGATAAAGGGGTGTGAGATATGCAGATTTCTACAAAATTTACCATTGCTATACATGTATTGACGGCTGTCCGGTATTTTTCCGGCAGTTATAAAGTTACCAGTGATTTTCTGGCCGGCAGTGTAGGAAATAATCCGGTTATTATCCGCAATATCATGTCCCAGCTCCGGGAAGCTGGCATTATTGATATTAAACGTGGTCCCGGCGGGATTTCCCTGACGCGGCCTCTGACGGATATTACGTTTCTCGATGTGTACCGGGCCGTAGAAAAAAAGCCCGATGAAAGTCTGTTCCACTTCCATGAACATCCCAGTGATAAATGCCCTGTTGGCAGGAATATCCATAAAAGCCTGGAGGGAATACTGGATGATATACAGCAGAAATTTGAGGCTGAATTGCAGACCCACACCTTGCAGGAAGTGTATGACCGGGCCGTACAGGCTATTAACCGTGAAATCGTGTGAAGTCCGCGGAAAAGGCCGGGACAGGCTTCTGGTTGACACTCCTTATAAACCATGTCATAATTATATAGATATGCCTTTATAGCTATACGGTTGCAGATTTGCAATACGTTGTGACGGGAGGAATACTATGGCAGATGATCGTATTATTGCAGCATTGGATGTGCATTCACTGGACGATATGAAACGGCTCGTAGAAACTCTGGGAGACCGCATTTCTTTCTACAAAGTCGGTATGGAACTCTTTTATAGTGCCGGCTCTGATACAGTACGCTATCTCAAAGAACAGGGAAAACACGTTTTTCTGGATTTAAAACTTCATGATATCCCCAATACGGTGGCTCAGAGTGTCCGGTCCCTTACCCGTCTGGGAGTGGATCTGATGACGCTCCATGGGACGGGAGGCAGAGCCATGATGGAAGCTGCAGCAGAGGCAGCACAGGAAGAAGCGGCAAAGCTGCAGATTGCCCGGCCACGTCTGCTGGCTGTGACAATCCTGACGAGTATCGATGAAACGGCATGGAAGGAAGTCGGTGGTACCTGCAGTATTGCCGAAGAAGTCAGACGGCTGGCTGCCCTGGCCAGGGAAGCGGGTATCGATGGTACGGTGTCTTCTCCTTATGAAGCAAAGGAAATACGGGAAATGAATGGTCCGGATTTTCTGATTGTCACTCCGGGAATCCGTCCGTCCTTTGCCGTAGCTAATGACCAGAAACGCTTTACGACGCCATCCCAGGCGCTGCGTGACGGAGCATCCCATCTGGTCATTGGACGACCTATTACGAAAGCGGCTGATCCGGTATCGGCTGCCGATAAAATTTTAGAAGAAATACAGGAGGTATGATTGGCAATGTTATCTGAAGAAGAAGTAAGACAATTACTGGTGGAAACGAAAGCGGTACTGGAAGGTCATTTTCTTTTGACGTCCGGCCTGCACAGCCCTTTATATGTAGAAAAGTTCAATGTTCTTCAGCATCCCGAATACACGGAAAAGCTCTGCAAGGAACTGGCAGAACGGTTCAAAGATCAGAATGTCCAGACTGTTATGGGACCTATGACAGGAGGTATCCTGCTGGCTCATGAAGTAGGGAAAGCTCTCGGCACGCGGGCTATTTTTACAGAACGGGAAAAGGGCGTTATGACGCTGCGCCGCGGATTCCATATTGAACCGGGCGAACGGGTCCTGATTGTAGAAGATATTGTAACGACTGGAGGAAGCGTCCAGGAAGTGGTAAATGTAGTCAAAAAAGCTGGCGGTGTCATTGTCGGAGTCGGCCTCCTCGTAGACCGCAGCGGCGGTAAAGCCGAATTCGGCGTGCCTAAAGATAAGGTACAGGCTCTCCTTCACCTGACTGTTCCCACCTATAAACCGGAAGAATGCCCGCTTTGCAAGCAGGGCATCCCCATGACAGAACGGGGCAGCCATCATTTGAAATAATTTGTAGGAGAGAGTATTACTATGGATATGTTATGGGCTATTCTGCCTTTCTTCAATGCAGGACTGGTAGCAGCTGTCTTTGCCCGTTTTACCGGTGTCAATATGAGTATGTGTACGCTCATGACTCTGTTATATATGGGAGCAAAGCCTGTAGAAGCAGTTGTCGCCATGCTGCTTTTCAACGTATTTACGTATTTCACAATCTATTCCCAGCAGCATCTGATGAAACTGAAAGAATTTTATTTCTTTCCCGGGTTTAAACTGGCAATCCCCATCCTGGTCATGATAGCGCTGACGGCTCTGAATGCCTTTTTTGGCATCGTATTTTTCGTCGCTGTCTTTCTGCTGGAAATTTTTGCCAAAGTCTATTTTGCTATGGATAAGAAGGTCCGTCCCGCCCGGCAGCAGCTGGTCACATTATGTGCCATCGGATCAGTCTGTGTCGTAGCGGGTGTAGCACTGGTACAGTTCCTGCCGGCTGAATACTATTATATTTTTGCCGGCGTCATGATACTGGCCTATGCGTTCCTCATGTGGCGCAGCGGCAACCGCAACCAGCTTACGGATATATGGGATAAGCTGCTCTACGGCAGTGCTTTTGTTACAGGCCTTACGGGGATTGATGCGTCGGACTGGTTTTCGGCCATGCGGCGCAACACGCCGTCTGCATTATCACGGTGCTATCCCATTGTACTCAATACGGCTATGGTCATCGGCCTGGTGGTATCTTATTTCCTGTATCAGTATTTTTCGCTGGGATCGTTGTTTACGTCTATTGGTGCGGCCATCGGAATCCGGCTCTTCGGGTTGTATGAACACAGCACGCGCTCTCATTTTTCCTATCTGGCTCTGGGACTGACCGTGCTTACGGTATTGATTTTTATGCTTGTCCAGCCTGTGCCATCGGGATTCCCGGAAGTTCCTCTCGGCGTAGGGGACGATGCCTTTACCTGGTAGGATAATACAATAGTAAGAAAGTAAAAAAACTGGCTTTTTATCGGAAAGCCAGTTTTTTTTTACTATGCCGGTTGTCTGCGCTGGAGCGTGACGAGGAATACCGTTGCCAGGATGCAGGCAAAGCCGATGAGCTCGGGAAGGTAGAAAACGGTGCCCAGAAAGACCGCTGATGCAATGGAAGAGGTCACTGGTTCCAGTGTTCCCAACAGAGTCGCTTTGACCGGACCGATATCCCCCACGCCGCGCAAAAAAAGATTGTACGTCAGGACCGTTCCGATGAGGACAACGGCAGCCAGCAGAAGGTATCCCGTCGTATCCAGATCCGTCGGAATTGTCCATGGCTGGAGAAAGCAGCAGAACACAAGTCCGCCGATGAACATGCCCAGAGCGTTGACAGTGATACTGCCCCAGTGCCAGACCAGATCCTGCGCCAGGAAGGAATAACAGACACTGGCGACGGCAGTGATCAGCCCCCACATGAGAGCTTTGGAAGACAGTACCATCGTGGATGGGTCCCCGTTGGTGGCAATGAGAAAGACGCCTGCCAGGGCCAGTATAACTGACAGCGTTTCTGCCCGCGTAGGCAGACGGTGGCCTCGGAAGCAGACGATGACAGCCATCATCACGACGCACAGCGTCTGCAGGACAGCAGCTGTACCGGCATTGGCATATTGGATGGTCGTATAGAATGCCGTCTGGCTCATGAGAAGGCCAAAGATAGAATAACAGAGAAGCAGAATGACATTACGGCGTATCTTCAGCATTTCCTTCATCGCACTGTAATGAGGAGCGGCCATGAGCATCAGAATCAGGCCGCCGCCAATGAGGCGGACGCTGGAAATCCAGAACGAATCAATGGTGTAATGGTGGAGCAGATACTGACCGGCAGTACCGGTCAGCCCCCAGATGACGGCACCGCCACCAGCACAGAGATAGCCCCGCAGGTAATGACGTTGTGGCACGACGGAATCCCTCCTGTAATGTATTCACTTCATTGTAACATGCTTTATCATGGGAATACAGCCGGAATTTTTTACAGAATGTATATCTGTTTCTCTTGACGGCGGTGGTACAATAATAAGAGCATAGATGAAGTGTCTGCAGTTGTCTGACTGCTGCTGTTTTAGGAGGATTCATGAAAAAAAATACAAGTTACAAAGTACAGGTCAGTGCCGGTACATTGATTCTGGCAATGCGGGATTATTTTCAGGCCCGCAGAGAAGGAAGGACAGAAGAAATGGAAGCCCAGCTGCGGCTGGCGGAAGCCTGTATCAACGATATGGAAGAAGAAGCCGGTCACATTGCCGAAGCCATTGCCGATGCCGATGTGTATGTGGATGAAGAAGAGTTCTGGGATGAACCGGAAGAGATGCCGGTCAATGTACCAAAATGGTATAATTAAAAATTTATTGTCAAAAAATTTCCTTGACTTTGAGAGGTCATGTGGATAAAATAATAAAGAAAGATTCAGGCGGCAGTCCTGTGAGGCTGCGCTGATTCTGTGATTACTGTCGTACCTTTAATATAGTCCAGAGAGGCTAAAAAGGGACATATGATACGTATGCCTTGATATGACCTTTGCCTTTCGGCAAGGGTCTTTTTTTTACAAAGGAGGATTTCCATGGTCAGTATACAGGGCAAAAGCCTGTTGGGATTGCAGGGAGTACCTAAAGAAGAAATTGAACTCGTTCTGCGCGTTGCCAGAAAGATGAAAGAGGTTGTCAATAGTGATAATAAAAAATTGCACCTGTTACAGGGAAAATCTATTGTCAACATGTTCTGGGAACCGAGTACGCGTACGCGGGGCTCTTTTGAAATGGCTGCCAAATATCTCGATGCCGATGTCATCAACTTCACGCCGAGCGGCAGCTCTATCCAGAAAGGGGAAAGCTTCCGTGATACTCTTCTGACGGTGACTGCCATGGGCGTAGATGCCATCGTCATGCGGCATAAACAGGAAGGTTCTCCTCTGTATGCCAGCAAATGTGTCTCGCCGGTCATCATCAATGGCGGTGATGGTACACACGAACATCCGACACAGGCTCTTCTGGACCTGTTCACTATTCAGGAAGTCAAAGGGCATATTGATGGATTGAAAGTGGTTATCGTAGGGGATATAGACCATGGCCGTGTAGCCCGGTCGAATATTTACGGCCTCAAGACGATGGGCGCTGATGTACATCTCGTCGGTCCGCGCACACTTCTGCAGCCGGAACTGGCTGCTATGGGTGTCACCGTTCATTATGATCTCGATGAAGCTCTGAAGGATGCCGATGTCGTCAATGTGCTGCGGATCCAGCGCGAACGGCAGGGCGTAGGGTTCTTCCCGGGACCTGGCGAATATAATACATTCTTTGGTGTCAATCAGAAGCGGCTGAAGAATGCGAAAAAAGACGTACTCATTATGCACCCCGGTCCGATGAACCGCGGCATTGAAATCGATACAGATACATGCTACTGGACACAATCTTCCATTCAGGAACAGGTAAAAAATGGTGTCTCAGTCCGTATGGCTGTCTTATATCTGACTATCATGGGAGGCGATGACGTTGACATTACTCGTTAAAGGCGGCAGAGTAGTTAATCCCGCCGTAAATCAGGATGAAATATGCGATATTCTCGTTGAAAATGGCAAAATCAAAGCAATAGGCAAGAATCTTCCAGCAGATGGAGCGGAAGTATATGATGCATCCGGTCTCGTCGTAGCACCCGGTTTTATTGACATGCATGTCCATCTGCGCCAGCCGGGGCAGAGTGCTAAAGAAACGGTGATAACAGGCACCCAGGCAGCTGCTGCCGGTGGTATCACCCGCGTTGCTACGATGCCGAATACGAATCCGGTCATTGATAAAGCCATCCTCGTAGAAGGAATGAAATATAAGGCTGAACATGAAGGCGTCGTCAAAGTAGAAGTCATCGGTGCCATTTCCAAAGGACTGGAAGGCAAAGAATTGTCTGCTATGGGTGGCATGGCCAAGGCCGGTGTCGTCGCTTTTTCTGATGATGGCCGCTTCGTAGAAGACAGTGATTTCATGCGGAAAGCTATGGAATATGCCAGCATGTTCCATAAAATCATCATCGATCACTGTGAAGAAACGTCCCTTGTAGCAGGCGGACAGATGCATGAAGGTGTCGTTTCGGCAGAACTGGGACTCAAAGGAAGACCGGCTGCGGCGGAAGACATTGCCGTTGCCCGTGATATCATCCTTTCAGAAATTACGGATACCCCTGTACACATCGCTCATATCAGCACGAAACACGCCGTCGATATGGTACGCCGTGCGAAGGCCAGAGGCCTTAAGATTACAGCTGAAGCGACGCCGCAGCATATGATTCTGACTGATGAAGCATTGCGTACGTATGACCCGCGGTTTAAGGTCAATCCGCCGCTGCGGTCAGAAGAACACCGGTCTGCTGTCGTAGAAGGCCTGAAAGATGGCACCATTGATGCCATCGTCACCGACCATGCCCCTCATACGTGGGATGAAAAGGATCAGGAATTCAGCCTGGCCCCGAGCGGATTTGTCGGGTTGGAAACGAGCGTAGGCGCAGTCCTGACACACCTGTACCATACAGGAGCGGTTGATCTCATGACGATTATCCGGGCCATGTCCACGGCACCGGCCAGACTACTGGGGGTCGATGCCGGCGTCATTGCAGAAGGCAAAGATGCTGACCTTACTATTATAGACCTCGATAAAGAATGGACTGTCGATGCGTCTTCTTTCTATTCCAAAGGAAAATCTTCGCCTTTCGATGAAATGATCTTTACAGGTAAAGCCGTGGCTACAGTTGTAGATGGTGAATTTGTTATGAAGGACGGGGTGGTCTTAAAATGAAAGGATGCCTCATTTTAGCAAACGGACAGAAATTTTACGGGCAGATGCTGATGGATACGCCGGCAGTGGGCGAAGTCGTTTTCAATACGGGAATGACAGGGTATCAGGAAACCTTTACGGATCCCTCCTATGCAGGTCAGATCATTACGATGACATACCCTCTTATCGGCAATTATGGCCTGTTCCACGAAATTGAACAGGCCGATCGTCCTTATGCGGCGGGTTTCGTTGTCAGCGAGTTGTGTGATATGCCCAGCAATTGGCAGAATGAAGGCAATCTTTCTACATTTATCATGACGCACCATATCCCCTGCCTGTATGGCGTTGATACGCGGGCCATTACCCGGGCTATCCGCAGCCAGGGCGTCATGAAGGGCGTCATCGTACCGGAAACGATGGCAGAAGAAGAAATCCAGGACCTGATGGCACGGCCGCTGGAAACATTGCTGGTAAAGAAGGTGACACCGGGAAGTGTGCGGCAGATGGGACAGGGCCGCTATCATGTTGCTGTCATGGACTTTGGCGCCAAGGCGAATATCCTGAAAGACCTGATCCGCAATGACTGCCGCCTCACAGTTTTCCCGGCATATACGAAAGCCGAAGATGTACTGGCCGTCCAGCCCGATGGTGTGTTCCTTTCCAATGGTCCTGGTGATCCGCAGGATCTGCCGGAAATTATTGAAGAAGTGAGAAAACTGATTGGTAAGAAACCGATATTCGGCATCTGTCTGGGCCATCAGCTTCTGGGCCTGTCCGTCGGTGCGAAAAGCCGCAAACTGACATTTGGGCACCGCGGTGCTAATCACCCCGTCAAAGACGTCCGCACCGGCCGGGTCTACATCACATCCCAGAACCACGGGTATGTCATCGATGAAAACACATTGCCAGACGATGCTATCGTAACGCATATCAACCTTCACGATAAGACCCTGGAAGGGTTTGCTTATCCTAAATACAATTTCTTCTGCGTTCAGTATCATCCGGAAGCATCACCGGGACCGACAGACAATCTGTATCTCTTTGAACAATTTGTCAAGCTGATGGAGGGGAAATAAATGATCGAAGGATTGAAGAAAGTACTCGTTATCGGTTCTGGCCCGATTATTATCGGTCAGGCTGCTGAATTTGACTATGCCGGTACCCAGGCCTGCCGGGCCCTGAAAGAAGAAGGACTGGAAGTCGTCCTGATCAATAGTAATCCGGCGACTATCATGACCGATGAAGACATCGCCGACCGGGTTTATGTAGAACCTATTTCCCTGGATTATGTGACAGAAGTCATCGAAAAGGAACGTCCTGACGGTCTGCTGGCGACACTGGGGGGCCAGGTGGGACTGAATATGGCTGTCGAACTGGCCAATGCCGGCGTACTGGAAAAGTATCATGTACAGCTGCTGGGGACACGTCTTTCGGCTATTGAAGAAGCGGAAGACCGCGAACTCTTCAAAAAAGCCATGAAAGACATTAATCAGCCTGTACCGGAAAGCGATATTTTCGAAGACGTTCCGTCGGCCATGGCCTTTGCTGAAAAAATCGGCTACCCAATCATTGTACGGCCTGCCTTCACTCTGGGGGGGACTGGCGGCGGTATTGCCTATAATGATGATGAATTGTTCATGATAGCAACGCGGGGTATTAAACTCAGCCCGATTAATCAGATTCTTGTCGAACGGTCTGTAGCCGGCTGGAAAGAAATCGAATATGAAGTCATGCGTGATAAAGCGGATAACTGTATCATCGTCTGCAACATGGAAAATATAGACCCTGTCGGTATCCATACAGGTGACTCTATCGTCGTAGCTCCGAGCCAGACTCTGAACGACCTGCAGTATCAGATGCTGCGTACGGCTTCTCTGGCCATTATCCGCCGTCTCAAGATCGAAGGCGGCTGCAATGTGCAGTACGCTCTGGATCCCAACAGCAATCAGTACTATGTTATCGAAGTCAATCCCCGGGTCAGCCGTTCATCGGCACTGGCTTCCAAAGCGACGGGGTATCCTATTGCCAAGGTTGCAGCCAAGGTTGCGACAGGACTGACGCTGGATCAGATTACCAACGCTGTTACAGGAAAGACAACGGCATGCTTTGAACCGACTCTGGATTACTGCGTCGTCAAATTCCCGCGCTGGCCTTTTGAAAAATTTGCACTGGCAGACCGTACATTGGGAACGCAGATGAAAGCTACAGGGGAAGTCATGGCGCTGGACCGCTGCTTTGAAGGCGCACTGCTCAAGGCCGTCCGGTCCCTGGAAATCGGCGTCAATTATCTGAGCCTGAAGAAACTGGAATCCAAATCGCTCATTGATATTGCAGAACTGCTGAAGAACCAGGATGATGAACGCATCTTTGTCGTAGCACAGGCATTGCGCATGGGAATCGGCTTCGATAAAATTCATTATCTTACCGGATACGACATGTGGTTCCTGAAAAAAATCAAGAATATTGTCGATCTGGAAGACAACCTCCGCCGCAATAACCTGACAGAAGATAATATTCGACTGGCAAAACGCTATAGCATGCCTGATGCGGTCATCGCCCAGCTTACCAGCAAAACGGAAGAACAGGTCCGGGCATTCCGGGAAAAACTGGATATCCGTCCGACGTTTAAGATGGTAGATACGTGTGCTGCTGAATTTGAAGCCGCGACGCCGTATTATTATTCGTGCTATGCAACAGAAGACGAAGTCAAGCCGCTGGGAGACAAGAGCGTCATCGTCCTCGGGTCGGGCCCTATCCGTATCGGGCAGGGGATTGAATTCGATTACTGCTCCGTTCACTCTGCCTGGGCACTGCGCAAAGCCGGGATGAACAGCATTATTATCAATAATAATCCGGAAACGGTCAGCACCGATTTCGACACATCGGACAGCCTGTATTTCGAACCGCTGACCGTAGAAGACGTCATGGCTGTCGTCGATAAGGAAAAACCAGTCGGCGTCATCTGCCAGTTTGGCGGTCAGACGGCGATTAATCTGGCTGCGCCGCTGGCCAAGCGGGGAGTGACGATCCTTGGTACATCCGTCGATGGCATGGACCGGGCAGAAGACCGGGAACGGTTCGATGAACTCCTGGCAAAACTCAATATACCCCGTCCGGACGGCCGGATTGCAACCAGTGATACGGAAGCGATGCAGGTATCCAAAGAATTGGAATTTCCGCTCATCGTCCGCCCGTCTTACGTCCTGGGCGGACGGGCTATGGAAATCGTATATACGGAAAAAGAACTGGAACGGTACCTGCGGGAAGCCGTTATTGCTTCGCCGGATCATCCTATCCTGATCGATGAATACATGGTCGGCCGGGAAGTAGAAGTCGATGCGATTTCTGATGGCACTGATGTGTTCATTCCCGGTATCATGGAACAGGTAGAACGGGCGGGCGTTCATTCCGGTGACTCTATCGCCGTATATCCGCCACAGCATCTGGACCAGACCATGATTGACCAGATTGTGGATTATACGACGCGCATCACACTGGAACTGCAGGTAAAAGGTGCCGTCAATATCCAGTTTGTCGTCTCAAAAGGCAAATTATACATTATTGAAGTCAATCCCCGTTCCAGCCGTACGGTGCCATTCCTGAGTAAAGTAACCCATGTTCCCATGGTCGAACTGGCTACCCGTATCGCTCTGGGTGAAACCTTGAAGGGAATGGGGTATGAAGGCGGGCTCATGCCGGCGAAACCTCATGTTGCTGCCAAAGCTCCTGTATTCTCTTTCAGCAAAATCGGACTGGCCGAAATCGCTCTCGGACCGGAAATGAAATCAACAGGGGAAGTCATGGGGATTGGCAAGACCTATTCTGAAGCGCTGTACAAGGCCGTAAACGGTGCCAAGATGAAAATCCCCGCCGGTGGTACAATCCTGGTTACCGTAGCAGATCGCGACAAGGCCGAAGCACTGCAGCTGGCCCGTGGCTTCCAGGAACTGGGATATCATATCATTGCTACATCGGGGACAGGAAAATATTTCAATGAACAGGGATTTCCTGTCGATGTGGTCCGTAAGATACATGAAGGCGGTACCAATATTGCTACGTTGATCCGCAATGGTAAAATTGACCTCGTCGTCAATACGCTGACGTTTGGCAAGCATCCGGAACGGGACGGGTTCAACCTGCGCCGTATGGCAGTTGAACTGGCCATTCCCTGCCTGACGTCGCTTGATACGGCCCGTGAAGTCCTGCGCGTCTTTGCCAACAAAGGCAAGGGACAGGGCTATCATCATGTAGCCGCATTACAGGACTACGATCAGGAATAAAGAAAAGGCGCAAACAGCTCTTTGCATGAAGACAAGCCGTGCAGAGAGCTGTTTTTTGCCTGCACGAAAGGACGGAAAGCCGTGAAATCAGCATTGCCGGACTCTGGTTGTAATCAGGTTTTTATGTAAAATTTAATTAAAAAATTCCTTGCATTTTATGGAATATCATGATATACTAATCAAGTCGTCAGAGCTAAGAACTACTAACAAGTGGTTTAAAACGATTGAAAAAAGTACTTGACAGAATGCACATTCTCTTGTATAATCAATTACGTTCTGTTGAACAAGCCGACGTAGCTCAATTGGTAGAGCAACTGACTTGTAATCAGTAGGTTGTAGGTTCAAGTCCTATCGTCGGCTCCAAACAAATGGTGGGATTCCCGAGTGGCTAAAGGGAGCAGACTGTAAATCTGCCGGCGTTTGCCTTCGATGGTTCGAATCCATCTCCCACCACCATTTTTGTCGCGGGGTGGAGCAGTTGGTAGCTCGTCGGGCTCATAACCCGAAGGTCGTAGGTTCAAGTCCTGCCCCCGCTACCAAATTTTAAAAATAGCGTTGGACGGTATTTATAGCGTCAACGGTTTATGCTGTTGTAGCTCAGTCGGTAGAGCGTATCCTTGGTAAGGATAAGGTCACCGGTTCAATCCCGGTCAATAGCTCCACATGGCGGCTTAGCTCAGTTGGCTAGAGCATGCGGTTCATACCCGCAGTGTCCAGAGTTCGAATCTCCGAGCCGCCACCATATCCAATAACCCCGTATAACGGGGTTATTTCTATATGCAATTATAAATTTTGTGAAAAATGCGAAATTTTGCAGGAATTTGTGATTGTTTGTAGTATACTTATTATAGTCAGGTTATTTTTGTCCTAAAAGGAGGAAAGCTGTATTATGGCTAAAGAACATTACGAAAGAACCAAACCGCATGTTAACATTGGTACCATTG
>ERZ791626.1473-NODE-1473-length-16677-cov-6.115750_pt1 | contig 16677 bp, 9 predicted proteins | sample MGYA00510266_ERZ791626 | MGnify/ENA primary metagenome ERZ791626 (study PRJEB30046, sample SAMN00715208) | human gut metagenome | study: EMG produced TPA metagenomics assembly of the A metagenome-wide association study of gut microbiota in type 2...
AAGAGCGTCTGCGATTCGTTGAAATCGTTGTTGGCGTATTCCCGGTTGTCGAAGCGGGTCGCGAAGTCGGCGCCGACGATCAGATTCTGCGCGCTGAGGCTTCCTCCCGCGGCAAGGGCGGCGAACGATAGCATCAAGACTTTTTTGAGTGACATAATTCTTTTGAATTGAGACCCCAAAAATAGGTAAAATATTTATTATTTGACTACTTTTGACCCCGAAATCACTCATTTGCATACGTTATGCGTAAAATCACCAACGAAGAGCTGAACCGGCCCTCGGCCGGGGAGTTCGCCGCGATGGAGAAAATGCCCGTCGCGGTGGTGCTCGACAACGTCCGTTCGTTGCAGAACGTAGGGGCTTTCTTCCGCACGGGGGATGCTTTCGCCGTGGAACGCATCGCCCTCTGCGGCATCACCGCGACGCCGCCCAACCGCGACATCCACAAGACGGCGCTCGGTGCCGAACTGACCGTGCCGTGGACTTATCACAAGACGACGGAGGAGTGCATTGCCCGCCTGCGCGCCGAAGGCTACCGGGTCTATGCCGTCGAGCAGGTCGAAGGAGCCGTGATGCTCGGCGATTTCCGGGCGGAGCCGGGCGTGAAATATGCGCTCGTGTTCGGCAATGAGGTGATGGGCGTGGGGCAGCAGGCCGTGGACATGTGCCACGGCGCGATCGAGATTCCGCAGGCCGGGACGAAGCATTCGATCAACGTTTCGGTTTCGGGCGGTGTCGTTTTGTGGGATTTTTTTTGCCAAATCCGGCCGAAGCGTTAACTTTGCCGCGCTGAACCTCGGTTTAGCTGCGCCCCGGCAAAACAGATAAATTTGGCTTTGCACCCGGCTTGCGCTATCACCCCGGTTTACAGGTGTTGATAAGTCTCCCTTTTCAAAGGGAGGTTTGGAAGGATTGTCGATATGGAATTGGCGTTTTTGCGCCGTAATACGAATCCGATGGATTCCATACCGGAACCTTGCGAACGAATGAAATGTTGAATAATCCATCGGGTTCGTAGTAAACTATGTCTGTAGAAAGTACTGTCAGGGCAGTGACCACCTACCGTCTGACGGAGATGAAGCAGCGCGGCGAGAAGATCGCCATGCTGACCTCGTACGATTATTCGATGGCCAGGATCGTCGACGCCGCGGGTATCGACGTGATCCTCGTGGGCGACTCGGCGGCCAACGTGATGGCCGGTTACGAAACCACGCTTCCCATTACCCTCGATATGATGATTTACCATGCGCGTTCGGTCGTGCGTGCCGTCAGCCGTGCGCTGGTTGTCGTCGACCTGCCGTTCGGAACCTACCAGGGCAATTCGAAGGTGGCGCTCGACTCGGCCATCCGCATCATGAAGGAGACCGAGGCAGATGCCGTGAAGATCGAGGGCGGCGAAGAGATCCTCGAATCGGTCAACCGCATCCTTTCGGCCGGAATACCCGTCATGGGGCACCTGGGGCTGACGCCGCAGTCGATCCATAAATTCGGGACGTACAGCGTGCGTGCCAAGGAGGAGGCCGAGGCAGCGAAACTCGTCCGCGACGCCCACCTGCTGAGCGATGCGGGGTGCTTCGGCATCGTGCTCGAAAAGATTCCTGCGGCGCTGGCCGCCCGCGTCACCTCCGAAATCTCCGCGCCGACCATCGGTATCGGGGCCGGTAACGGCTGCGACGGGCAGGTGTTGGTGATCCACGACATGCTGGGCATCAACAAGGGTTTCTCGCCGCGCTTCCTGCGCCGCTATGCCGACCTGTATACTGTTATGTCGGACGCCGTGTCGCAGTATATCACGGACGTCAAGTCGTGCGATTTCCCCAACGGGCAGGAGCAGTACTGACCCCGCCGGGTGCGCAGGCCGCCGTGACGGAATAATTTCGATCCCCGACCCTGAGGCCGGGGATTTTTCCTGTCCGGGAAGTCGGCGGCGGGAGGATGCCCCCGATTGCTGTCCGGGGATTCCGGGCGCTGGGTGTTCCCTCTGGCTTGTACGGGACTGCGCGGGCGGCTTCCCGGGACGGGGCGCCGGAGGCTGTCCCGGACGCAGGCGTGTGTATTTACCCGTCGCGGGGCTTGCCGGGCGTTGTCCCGGGGGCTCCGGATTTTGCCCGCACCCGGCGGCTTTGATAAATTGTTGATAAAAAAAATCGTCGCGTTGCCCCGGATATTAGGCCGTTTCGAAAATTATCACTACATTTGCGAGCAACAAAAATCCACGTTCATTATGTCTTTTATCAATGAAAGGGTTCAGCCCGAAGGACTTACGTTCGACGATGTGCTGCTTATACCCGCCTATTCGGAAGTGTTGCCGCGAGAGGTCAGTGTCCAGACCCGTTTCTCGCGAAATATCAAACTTAACATCCCCATTGTGTCCGCTGCCATGGACACCGTTACCGAAGCGCCGATGGCTATTGCGCTGGCTCGTGAAGGCGGGATCGGCGTGATCCACAAGAACATGTCCATCGCCGAGCAGGCCGCCCACGTGCGCCGGGTGAAACGGGCCGAGAACGGCATGATTTACGACCCGGTGACCATCTCGAAAGACCATACGGTCGGCGATGCGCTCAACCTGATGAAAGAGAACAAGATCGGGGGTATTCCGGTCGTGGATGCGGATCGGAAGCTGATCGGTATCGTCACCAACCGCGACCTGCGGTTCCAGCGCGACATGTCGCGCCGTATCGAGGAGGTGATGACCCCCGGCGACCGCCTCATCACGACGCATAGCTCCGAATTGTCCAACGCCTCGGAGGTGTTGCTCAACTGCAAGATCGAAAAGCTCCCCGTGGTCGACGACGAAGGCCATCTGGTGGGGCTTATTACTTATAAGGATATCACGAAGGTGCAGGATCATCCCAACGCCTGCAAGGATGCCAAAGGCCGTCTGCGCGTCGCAGCCGGCGTGGGCATCACGCCCGATGCGCTGGATCGTGTGAAGGCGCTCGTCGAGGAGGATGTGGATGCCGTGGTGCTCGACTCCGCGCACGGGCATTCGATGAATATCGTCAATAAGCTCAAGGAGATCAAGGCCGCCTATCCGTCGCTCGACGTGGTGGTCGGAAATATCGCCACGGCAGGAGCCGCACGGTTCCTGATCGAGAACGGCGCCGACGGCATCAAAGTCGGTATCGGCCCCGGCTCGATCTGCACCACCCGCGTGATCGCGGGCGTGGGCGTTCCCCAGCTGTCGGCCATCTATGCCGCGGCGTCGGCCGCCAAAGATACGGGTGTTCCGGTTATCGCCGACGGCGGCCTGCGTTATTCGGGCGACATCGTCAAGGCGCTGGCTGCGGGCGGCGACTGCGTGATGATCGGCTCGATGTTCGCCGGCACGGAGGAGTCTCCCGGCGAGACGATCATCTACAACGGCCGTAAGTTCAAGACCTACCGCGGCATGGGCTCGATCGACGCCATGAAGGCGGGTTCCGCCGACCGCTATTTCCAGAAGGGCTGCGAGGGCAATATCAACAAGCTCGTTCCCGAAGGGATCGTGGCGCGCGTACCCTTCAAGGGTACGTTGAGCGAGGCTGTCTTCCAGCTTATCGGCGGCATCCGTTCGGGCATGGGTTATTGCGGTGCCAGGGACATCGCGGCTTTGCAGCGTGCGCAGTTCATCCGCATCACCTCGAACGGCGTTACGGAGAACCACCCGCACGACGTGACCATCACGAGTGAAACGCCCAATTATTCCCGCGGTGAATAGTTCCGATCCCGGGATTGCGGCCTGCGGGCTTTTTTGCGGTTCATGCCGGAAATTCCGGAAAGGGAGTTGTCCGGGGTGCCGCGATAACGAAAAGGCCGTGTGGTGCAAGGTTCGTTTCTGCTGCCGGGAGAACGGCTGGCAGAGTTGCGCCGAATGCACGCTGGTGCCGCTGGATGCCTGCGGAAAGTTCAATAATTTCATCGCCGGGGTTTTCCAGGTCGTTTTTCGCTCAGACCGTCGCGGTTGCATAGCACGCATCCGCGAAGTCGGGAACGAGGCTTTCGCCGCGGAGATGCGCCTTTCGGGAAGTTACAACCGTCCGGTAAAAAGAAAATAATAAGGATTCGAGGTCTTCCTTGGCAGCGAGGAAGGCCCGGAGGAATTTTAGGCCTGAAACCGGCGTCGGAGACGCCGTAGAGTGAGTCCGGCGAGTTTCATGGCTTGTAAATCTTCCGAAATTGATGAACCCCGATTCGTCGGACTTACATTATATTATGGAAAAAATCCTGATTCTCGACTTCGGGTCGCAGTATACGCAGCTCATCGCGCGGCGCGTACGCGAACTGAATGTCTATTGCGAGATCCACCCCTTCAACAAGATTCCGGTGCCGGATGCTTCGGTGCGGGGTGTGATTCTCTCGGGCAGTCCCTTTTCCGTGAGGGACGAGCATGCCCCTGCCCCCGACCTTTCGGCCATCAAGGGCAAACTGCCCCTGCTGGGTGTCTGCTACGGCGCGCAGTTCCTCGCATCGGCCTTCGGCGGTGAGGTGCAGCCTGCGCCCAGCCGCGAGTACGGCCGTGCGGTGCTTACGGTGGGCGATGCCGGTGACCCGCTGATGCGCGGCCTGCCTGCGACCACGCAGGTGTGGATGTCGCACGGCGATACGATCACGTCGGTGCCCGCGAACTATAAGATTGTGGCCAGCACCGAGGACGTGCGCGTGGCTGCGTTCCGCATCGAGGGCGAGCAGACGTGGGGCATCCAGTTCCACCCCGAGGTCTACCATTCGACCGACGGCACGCACCTGCTGAAGAATTTCGTCGCGGGTATCTGCGGCTGCAGGCAGGAGTGGACGTCGGAGAGTTTCGTGGAGGCCACCGTGCGCGAGTTGCAGGAGAAACTGGGCGACGACAAGGTCGTGCTCGGGCTTTCGGGCGGCGTAGACTCGTCGGTGGCCGCCGTGCTGCTGCACAGGGCCATCGGCAAGAACCTCTACTGCATCTTCGTGGATTCGGGCCTGCTGCGCAAGAACGAATTCGAGGACGTGCTCGAGTCGTATAAGAACATGGGCCTGAACGTCAAGGGCGTGAAGGCCGGCGACAAGTTCCTGGGCGATCTGGCTGGCGTGAGCGATCCCGAGACCAAGCGCAAGATCATCGGCCGCGATTTCGTCGAGGTATTCAACGAGGAGGCGATCCGGATCGAGGACGTGCGCTGGCTGGCACAGGGGACAATCTATCCCGACGTGATCGAGTCGGTGTCGGTCAACGGCCCCTCGGCGACGATCAAGTCGCACCACAACGTCGGCGGGCTGCCCGAAAAGATGCACCTCGGGATCGTCGAACCGCTGCGCCTGCTCTTCAAGGACGAGGTGCGCCGTGTCGGTCGGTCGCTCGGGATCTCCGAGCAGCTCATCGGGCGCCATCCCTTCCCGGGGCCCGGCCTTGCGATCCGTATCCTGGGCGACATCACGCCCGAAAAGGTCGCGATCCTGCAGGACGTGGACAAAATCTACATCGACGCCCTGCGCGATGCCGGACTTTACGACAAGGTATGGCAGGCGGGGGCTATTCTGCTCCCGGTGAAGAGCGTCGGCGTGATGGGCGACGAGCGAACCTACGAGAGCTGCGTCGCACTGCGTGCCGTGACCTCGACCGACGGCATGACCGCCGACTGGGTGCACCTGCCCTATGAGTTCCTTGCCAATGTGTCGAACGACATCATCAATAAAGTCAAAGGGGTCAACCGCGTCGTCTACGACATCTCCTCGAAACCGCCCGCAACGATCGAGTGGGAGTAGGGTATTTCCCATATCGATAGCGAACCGCATCCTTCGGGAATGCGGTTTTTTTGTCATTGAGATGTCATCCGCCGCCGTATTGCAATCGTTGCCGAACCCGTTATTCGGCATGGCCTGCCCGGACGTTTACAGTCCGGGCAGGCTGCTTTTGTGGCCGGGTGGTGTGGCCGAGCGGCTTTGCCGGCTGCTGCAACGTGCGTGCAATGCCATATTCCTGGGATTGTAACGGGACTGTCGCAACGATGAAATAGCCGTAGGGTAATTTTGCAGCATCGGAAACGATGCCGGTTTATGACTCCTGCCGATGCAATCCGCCAACCAGCCTTGAAACTTCGCCCGTCCCGGTTTCCGGGGCGGAATTTTTTTTGCCTGGCCGAAGGTGCGCCAGGGGGGCGGTTCCGGACGGAAGCCTCCGCCGATGCCTTGATTTGGGTGCTGGCGAGGCTGTATGCCGCACGGGTTGTCCTTTCCGAGGCAGCATGGAACGTTTTTTTGCTATGTAACGGAACCTTAACAGTAAATATATGCCGAAATCCTTTTGTATTTTTGAAATAAAAGTTATCTTTGTAATAGTTTCCCCTTTAAAAAACGGAAGAATCGTAAGTTATTTTTGCAAACGGATATTAGTTTATAATCACCTAATTAAAACTATTTTTATGAGTAAACATCTTTTTAGGTTGGTCTTCGGTGCATTTTTCCTTGTGGCTGCCACGGCATTTACGGGATGCTCCGACGACGATGACAAGTCGCTGACGCCGAAGTTGACGGCGGATCCGACGGCGCTTGATTTCACCGATGAGACGGCGACGACGCAGACCGTTGCCATCACGGCGAACTGCGAATGGACGGTTACTGCAAGTAACCTGGATTGGGCTACCATTTCCCCGATGAGCGGCAAAGGCAACGGAACGATCTCCGTTACGGTTTCCGAGCTGCCCGCCGGTACGAACCTGCGCGAAGGCAAAATCTCCTTCACGCTTATCCACCCCGAATTCGGCAAATGGGGTCAGGCCGAGTCGTCCGTAGCCGTAAAACAGTACGGCAGCGGGGTTACACCCCCCCCCACGGGCGATGCTATCTATGCTAACGATTTCGATAAGGAGCAGGCTCAAAAGGGGGCAGATGGTAAGTTCCCCTTCGCAGATGCATTCGAGGGCTGGAAGAATCAGACTGGTACGGGTGCCGATAATGTGACTTATGTGGCCAACAGTATATCTGTTCGTGCGAATTCCGCTTCCAACGGCAACTATTCGAAATACAAGGACGATGCATCCGGCGTCAACAACATGCTGTTCTGTGCCGGTGCCGAGTTCGAGATCCACAAGATTGCACTCGATCCTGCTCAGAAAAACCTTTGCCTGACGTTCGGTTCGTATAAAAGCCTCTTTGGCGCTGAGGATAATGCGTTCGTAACCTCGGAATTCCATGTATACCTGAGCAAGGACGGCGAAAACTGGGCGGAAATCGCCTATGACCGCCCTGTCGAGGCCGACGAACATTCCAACTACGGCACCTGGGCTTTGGCAACGGCCAACTTTACGCTGAAAGAGGTTCCCTCTGAACTTTATATCCGTTTCATTTCCGATCTTTCATCCGCGCACCGTGTCGACGACGTGAAACTTTTCGAGGGCATCGGTGGTACGGAGGTCGACCTGGGCAACGTAACTCCCCCGACCCCGGGCGAGGCTGTGGTTATCACGATTCCCGAGATCATCGCCAAACTTACGACGTCGCAGGTAGCCCTCGATACGAATAACGACCGTTATTTCGAGGCCGTCGTCGTAACCGACAAGGAAGGCGGGAACTTCAACGGCCAGAACCTTCAGGTGATGACCCCGGGGGCGACTACCGCCAAGAACGGTATCACGCTCTACGGCAGCGGTAAGTATACCGATCCCTATGACGATGGCTTTACGTTTGTCAAGGGTGACAAGGTGAAGGTGACGCTGAAAAAGGGCGAAGCGCGTATCGTTAGTTACAACGGCCTGTACGAGGTTACCGGCAGCAAGGGTGCCGACTGGGTCGAGATCGAAAAGATCGGTACAGAGACCATCACGCCTGTCGTAGTCGATCCCGCTAAGCTGGCCGAATATCAGGGTATGGTCGTGACGGTCAAGGGTGTGACCGCCCCTGCTACGGCTGCCGACTGGACTACGAACGAAGCTTTCGGAAAGCATACGTTTACGACCTCGGCCGGTAACATGACGGTATTCGTGCAGAAGGCCATGCCCGGGCTCGTAGGGACACAGTTCGTGGCAGGTTCCACCGGGGATATTACCGGTTACGCTTCGGTGAACAGCAATGCCGCGCAGGTTTGTCCGCAGCGTCCCGAGGATGTGGCAGCTTTCATGGGCGAGCCTTCGACCGACCCGGCGATTACCAAGCTCGACCCGACGTCGCTTTCTTTCGCTGCGACGGACAATGCCAAGACCGTGACGGTGACGGCTGCCAATGCCGACGGCTGCACGATCGAAGCCGCTACGGATAAATCGGAGCAGTTCACGACCTTCGTAAACGGGATGGTCGTAACCGTGACGCCCAAGGAAAACACGACGGAGCAGGCTATCACCGCCACGCTGACCATCAAACTGATGAAGGACGGCGCGGCTGTGGATACCAAAACCGTTGCGATTTCGCAGGCCGGGAAATCCGGAGCGGGCGGGGACGGCCAGCAGATTACCCTTACGTTGGACGATATTATCGCTATCGGCGGGAAAAGTGGAGCCTATGCCAAATTTACATATACGAATACTTTCGGCGAATGGTCGGGTAAAGCAGCTGGTGGTAGCAGCGGAAAGGAATGTTTACAGATTAATGTAAAAGACAATTCGGCTTTTGGATCGTTCGTGCAGATTCCTGCCGTTGATGGGACGATTGAGAAGATTGAGGTGACCATTCGTGAGCCTTATAAAGGACGTGCTATCGGTATTTTTCCGGTTGGGTACACATATACAAAAGACACACTTGATAAGATGAAAGAGCAACTTGCGAAGGATGCTATAGCAATCAGCAACGAGACTCCGTCTGATGTAAATAATAACGAACCGTTTACGTTTGTAATTGACAACCTCAGTGCTAAGAACCTTACGCAGTTTTCGATATTCCCGACTCTTGGAGCGGTAAGTATTACTGCGATCACGGTTACTTATTCAAAATAAGAAAGTAGGTGTTTTCCTATAATCCATCCCCGGCGGATTGGCTTCCGCCGGGGATGATTGTCGGATTTTCTACCTGACATTTTTATCTGCAAATTCCTACATGATTTTGACAAAAGGGTTATTGAAACTTTTTGGACGGGCTATGGTGCTCGGGGCGCTCCTGCTGGTTTTCGGGCGCTGCGGGTCCTCCGACGACGACACCCCGGCGAATATTTCCGCGCTGTTCCTCGATACGGAGACGACCACGCTCGCTGCCAAAGGCTATGCGACCGACCCTCGGCTCGTGCTGACGGGGCCCGTGGGTACGGCTTATACCGTCACCGTGACCGAAGGCGGCAGTTGGTGCTGGACGTCGCGCAGGACGCAAGCCACGACCAAATCGGCGCAGCTGGTCGCCGCAAGCGAGGTCATTTACCTCTACCTGGACAAAAACGAAACGGGCGCTTCGCGCCGGGCTGCGGTCGATGTCGTTTTCGACGGCGGACACGAATTCACGTTGACGATCGACCAGGCGGACTACTCGGTTCCGGCATCGATGGATCATGCGTGGGCGGAATTGCCCGCCTATGTCGAAGCTCCCGACTACCGTTACGTAACACATTATGCGCCGCTCTCTTCGACCGTGACGGCACGTAACTTTACGATTTGCTACGACACGAAGAAACGTATCGCCAACTGGGTCGCCTATCCGATCCATTCCTGTTACCGGGTTGGAAAATATGAGCGTTCTAATGCATGGAAATACGATCCTGAAGTGCCGGAGGAATTTCAGGTCGATTTGAGCCGCGGTTCATATAATGGGCGGCCTATCCGCGGGCATCAGTGTATGTCCTACCATCGTTATGTCAGCTATTCTTCGCTATTGAATGAGCAGACGTTCTATTCGACCAATATTATGCCTCAGGATCCTGATTTTAATAGCGGGTCGTGGGGGGATTTGGAAGATCTTACCCTGAAATATATTTCATATCCCGATACCTTGTACAATGTTACGGGAACTTATGGGGTACAGGGATATACGACGGATAAAGAGGGGAATCGGGTCGCGATTCCACAGTATTGCTGGAAGGTGCTGCTACGTACCAAAAGCGGCAGGACGGGGAAGCGGATCGACCAGATTACCGATGCATCGCAATTGGCGGCAATCGGTTATTGGGCTGAAAATTCCTCAACCACGACCGGGAATATAAAACAATATATCACGAGCGTTGCCGACATCGAAGAGAAAACGGGTTATAAATTCTTTACGATGCTCGACGAGGCCATTGCCGCCGACGTGAAGGCACAGAACAATCCCTCGGACTGGGGTATAAATTAATCTGAACTATATGAAGAAACTGCTTTTTACCGGGCTTTTCGCAGCGCTGATCGTCGCCTGCTTCGCCCAGAAACCCTACAAGGTCGTTTTCTACAACTTCGAAAACCTCTTCGATACGATCCGCAACCCGGAGATTTACGACGAGGAGTTTACGCCCGAGGGGCCCAAGAAGTGGAATACGCCCAAGTACACCAAAAAGATCAATAACCTTTCGCGCGTGTTGTTCGACATCGCCGCCATCAACAAGGACTACCCGGTGGTGATCGGTGTTTCGGAGATCGAGAACCGCAATGTCATGGAGGACGTGATCGCTACGCCCAAACTCGCCCCGGCCAATTACCGCATCGTGCACTACGATTCGCCCGATGCCCGCGGCGTGGACGTGGCGTTCTACTACCGTCCCGACGTGTTCAAGCTCGAGGGCAGCGCCCCGATTCCGTTTACGATGGAGAGCCTGCCGAATTTCCGCACGCGCGACGTGGTGACGATGTGGGGGACGATCGACGGGGAACCGTTCTATTTCATGGTGGCCCACTGGCCTTCGCGCCTGGGCGGCAAGGAGGCTTCGGCACCCAAGCGCGAGCGCGCCGCCGAGATCATGCGCCATGCCGCCGACTCGGTGCTGGCGATCAACCCCGCGACCAAGGTCGTGATGATGGGTGACTTCAACGACGACGCCACCGACAAGAGTATCACCGAGGTGCTCGGCGCCGAAGGCAACATCCGCAAGCTCCAACCGGGCGGATACTACAATCCCTTTATCGACATGCTGAAGGCGGGCATCGGTTCGCTTGCCTACCGCGACCAGTGGAACCTGTTCGACAATATCGTCGTGTCGGAGAACCTCGCTACCGGCTCGACGGGTTCGCTCAAGCTGGAGCGTGCCCCCAAGGGGAAATATTACGGCAATATTTTCCGTGTCCCCTATCTGTTCCAGCAGGAAGGCCAGTACAAGGGCTACCCGCTGCGTACGTTCGTGGGCAACAATTTCCAGGGGGGATACAGCGATCACCTTCCCGTATTCATTTACATCGGTAAATAACCCAACAAAGTAATTATGAAGATCAGAGCTTTACTTGTTATCCTGCTCACGCTGGCCTGTGCCGGGGCGTATGCCCAGGACGGGGGCGTCAAAGGCAAGGTCGTCTCGCGTGACGGCCGTGTCGCACTGAGCAATGTCAAGGTGGTCGTCGAACCGCTCGGCGTCACCGTCATGACCGACAACCACGGTAATTTCAATATCGACCAGTTGCCCAAAGGGGAATACCAGTTGAAATTCGAAGCCCCCGAGTTCGAGAACCTCGACCTGGCGATCCGTGTCGACAAGATGGTCAAGAACCTCAATTCGGTGGTGATGTCCCCCGATGTGCAGTATGTCATCGACGACGCCGTGTTCGCGGAGTTCGACTCCGATACGGCGGCCGACGGGCAGTCGCTGCCTTCGTCGCTTTCGTCGTCGAAGGATGTCTTCAACAACATCGCCTCGTATAAATTCAGCGAGATGCGTTTCAACGTGCGCGGTTACGACTCGCAGTATTCGAGCATCTACCTGAACGGCATCCGGTTCAACGATGCCATGACGGGCTATGGCCCCTGGTCGTTGTGGAGCGGCCTGAACGACGCCACGCGTAACCAGGAGAATACCGCCGGGCTGCGCTCGTCGGGCTACGGCATCGACGGCATCGGCGGTACGACCAATGTCAATGCGCGCGCTTCGCAGATGCGCAAGGGCTTCCGTGCCAGCGTCGTGAACGGCAACTCGATGTACCGCTTCCGCGCGATGGTTTCCTACGCTTCGGGCCTGCTCGACAACGGATGGTCGTACGCCTTCTCGTTCTCGACCCGCCAGGGCGGCAACTCTTATGTCGACGGGGTGTACTACAATGCCTACGGTTACTTCGCATCGGTCGAAAAGCGTTTCGGCGGCGATCGCCACAACCTGGCGCTGACCATCCTGGGGGCACCGACCGAGCGCGGAGCGCAGCAGGCGTCGACGCAGGAAGCCTACGACCTGTTGAGTAACAACTATTACAACCCCAATGTGGGCAAGCAGGACGGCAAGCTGCGCAACTCGCGCGTGCGCGATTACCACGAGCCGATCGTGATGCTCAACTACGGGTTCGACATTTCGTCGAATACCAAACTTGCCGCCGCGGCTTCGTTCCGCTTCGGCAAGAACGGCTATTCGGCCCTGACGTGGACGGATGGCCCCGACCCGCGCCCCGACTACTACCGTTACCTGCCCAGCTTCTACACGAACCGTATCCTCCAGTTGTCCGAGGGCATCGAGAGTTCGGATCTGGGGACGTACAACGACCTTGCGCTGCGTTCGATGCGCGAGTGGATCACCGACCCCAGCAAGAGCCTGATGGATTACGACAACATGTTCCGCATGAACTACAACCGCAACAAGTCCGGGGCTTCGGGCATCTACATGATCGAGGAGCGCCATACCGACCAGCGCGATTTCAATTTTGCGGCCAACATCGCCCATACGTTCCGCAACCAGTCCGTGCTGCGCGGAGGCCTGACGGCGCGTATCAACCGCACGGAGTACTATGACCAGGTGAAAGACCTGCTCGGCGCCGACTACTGGCTCGACGTGGATAAGTTCGCCCTGCGCGACAACGGCAACTACAACCCGCTGCTTTCGCAGAACGATCTGGATTATTACCTCAAGCACGGCGAGGCCCGCCGCGTCGGGGAAGGCGACAAGTTCAGCTACGATTACTACGCCAACCTGCGCCAGGCACAGGTCTGGGCGCAGTATTACGCCTCGTTCGGCGGTTTCACGATGAGCCTCGGCGGCGAGGTCGGCTACACGGCCATGTGGCGCGACGGCCGGCTGCGCAAGGGACTCTTCGCGAACAACTCGCTCGGTAAATCGAAGACGCTCGACTACCTGACCTACAAGCTCAAGGGCGAGTTCTCGTACCGTTTCTCGGGTGCGCATGCCATCGACGCCAATGTGGCCTACATGGTCAATCCCCCGCAGTTCCGCGACGCTTTCGTTTCGGCGCGTACCCGCAATACGACTACGCCGGGCCTCGATTCCGAGAAGGTACTCGGCGTCGACCTGTCGTACAACCTCAACCTGCCGTGGATCACGGCGCGCGTTTCGGGTTACTATACCTCGGTCGCCGACCAGTCGAAGGTCATCTCGTACTATGACGATACGCAGTCGTCGTTCACCAACTTCGCCATGAGCGGCATCGACAAGCGTTACTACGGCCTCGAAGTGGGCGTCGTGGTTCCCATCTGGGGCGGCATCTCGTTCAACGGCGCCCTGAGCCTGGGCGACTACCGCTATACGTCGGACGCCAACTTCACACAGACGCGCGACAACAGCGAGGAGGTGCTCCGCGGCGACAAGGTGCTCTGGGACGACCTCTACGTCGAAAGCACGCCCCAGACGGCGCTCAACCTCGGCCTGAGCTACCGCGGCCCGCGCAACTGGTTCGCCTCGGTCGATTTCAACTATTACGACCGTATCTACCTCTCGATGAACCCCGCGCGCCGTACCCGTGCCGCTTATGCCACGGTACTGCGCCCCGACGAGGCGGCACAGCTCCCCGGCGCCGTGAAATACACGGCGCTGATGAACCTGCGCGATCAGGAGAAATTCGACTCGGCCTATACGCTCAACCTGAGCGTCGGCAAGAACTGGTACATCCACCGCATCTACCAGCTGGGCTTCAGCCTCGAGGTGAAGAATATCCTCAACGACCAGACGATCCGCACGGGCGGTTACGAACAGATGCGCCTTTCGCGCCGTACCTATGTGAACAAGGAGGGTGCGGCCGCCCAGCCGATCCAGTACTACGTGCCGTTCGATTCGAAGTACTTTTACCTGCTGGGGACGACCTATTACCTGAATGTATATTTCCGCTTCTAATACGATATGACGATTATGAAAAAGATATTTCAGTTATGTGCCGTGCTGGCCGTGATGTTTGCGGTTACGGGGTGCTATAATGATTTCGATGCGCCGAAGCCTGCCAAAGTCTATACCGACGAGGATTTCGCGGGGATGAAGCATATCTCCATCGCCGATGTGAAACAGATGTTCCTCGATGAGCACAAGTCGCTCGGCGGTACGGGCAGCAACTCGAGCTGGGGCGATACGAAGTACGTACAGATCGGCCAGTCGCCCGACGGGCTGGATTACTACATCAAGGGCAAGGTGCAGTCGAGCGACGAGGAGGGTAACGTCTACAAGTCGCTCTACCTGGTGGACGATTCGGGTGCCATCGAGGTGAAGCTCACTACGGGGCTCTATTTTACCTATCCGATGGGGCGTTTCGACAAGGCCACGGGTACGATCCCCTCGAACTGGGTCTATGTCAAGGTCTCGGGCCTCTATATCGGCAACTACCGCATGATGCTGTCGCTGGGCGAGGGGCCTACCGATTCCTACAACAAGGTGGGCGAACATAAATTCTATGCCAACTCGAACATCGAAGACCCGACGGAGATCCGCAAGCGCGTGTTCCTCGGCGAGGAGACGCAGCTGGAGCTGGGCAAGGAGATCCTCGAGGTCACCGAGGCCAACTGCGACGATTTCTTCGGCCAGAACGGGCAGCAGTATTTCGGGCGTCTGGTGATCCTGCGCGGCGTTACGTGCCGTTACGGGACGGTGGGGTCGAACATCTATCCCGCGTGGATGTATACCGACATCCGTCCGGTGATGAACAAGGTCTGGTACCGCTGGGCGTTCAGCAACGACGGTACGAACCTTTACGGTTCGGTGCTTTTCACCTATGACAGCACCCTGCCTTCGACGACCAACAAGAAGGGGGTCTATACGGTGCGCACGAGCGGTTATTCGCGTTTCGCCCAGTATCCCGTCGTCCGCGACGGCGCGAAAGGCGATATCATGGCCATCTTCGGCATCTACTCCAAGGACTGGACATACAACTACGGCGCTTACCAGTGCACGGTCAACTATTTCGACGACATCATGTTCGACAAAGACGCCTTCCTGACGGAGGCGGAGGTCGAGGAGCTGACCCCGGCCGATTCATGGGTTACGCCCGACACGTCGGACGACGAGTATACCGAATAACCCGCTCCGGCAGAAACGACGGCCGCCCTCGGAAAGGCGGCCGTTTTTTCGTTGCCGGTGATACCGGGAAGCGTTAAAATCCGTATCTTTGCGAAGGATATTCACTCCTGACCGATGAAAGATTTTGCAGCCATAGATTTCGAGACGGCCAACGGCCGGCGTACGAGCGTTTGCTCGGTGGGCGTCGTCGTGGTGCGTGGCGGCGAGGTGGTCGACACGCTTTACAGCCTGATCCGCCCGCGTCCTAATTTTTACAGCCGTTTCACCACGGCCATCCACGGCCTCAGCTACGAGGATACGGCCCAGGCGCCCGATTTCGCCGACGTGTGGAAGCAGATTGCGCCCCGTATCGAGGGGCTGCCGCTCGTGGCGCACAACTCGCCCTTCGACGAGGGGTGCCTGCGCGCCGTGTTCGAGTTGTACGGGATGCCTTATCCCGGCTACCGGTTCTATTGTACGTGCCGTGCCTCGCGCAGGACGTTCGGCAGCAGCCTGCCCAACCACCAGCTCCATACCGTGTCGGCGGCGTGCGGTTTCGACCTTGCCAACCACCACCATGCCCTGGCCGATGCCGAGGCGTGCGCGCGGATCGCGCTGAAAATCCTGTAACGGGGTTCCTGTCCCGAAACAGAAACTCCCGGCAATAGCCGGGAGTTTTCGTATTTTCCTGTTGCCGGGTCAGAGCCCCAGCTCCAGCTGGAAGCGGATCTCCCAGCGGTTGTAATCGGGGTCAAACGATTCGCTGCGGTGGTTGTACGACATGTCTGCCTGTACCTTAAGGCTGTGGCCGATGATGTAACGGGTGACGCCTACGGTCGTCTGGTTCCAGCGTTTGTACCCCGCAAAGGGTTGTACTTCGTGCTCGGGGAAGAGCGTCGAATTACGCAGGGCGACCTCCCATTTCTTGTCGAACAGGTAGCTGGTCTGTATGTTGAGCCCCTGCCCGCTGTATACGAAGGCATTGCTCTGGGGGTCGAACAGCGGTCGGTCGCAGCTGCGTCCCATGAAATCGGTATAGAATGCGAATCCCCGGTACTTGAGGATGAAATCCGCAAAATAGGAGCCGATGTTGCGGGTCGCGTCGTCCGGCATGACGGCGCCGCGCTGGCCTTTCAGGCGCGATGCCTTGTGGTTGTAGGAGTAGGCTCCGGCCACGAGTATCTTGACCTGCTCCTCGCCTTCGAAATCTCCCTCCATCACGTCGCCTTTCGACTTGAACCGCCCCAGCGGGTAGAGCTCCAGCCGTCCCGTGTAGGCAAGCCCGCCGTTGGACGAACTGCCCCAGTTGCGGCCTTCGCCCAGCGTCACCGAACCTTTGGCCGAGAGGTTGAAGCCCTCGCCCCCGCGCATGTTGTATTCGCCGAAGAACCCGAAATCGCGGTCGAGGTTGAACTCGCTGTTGACGATGCTGC
>ERZ791626.1474-NODE-1474-length-16664-cov-6.738696_pt1 | contig 16664 bp, 9 predicted proteins | sample MGYA00510266_ERZ791626 | MGnify/ENA primary metagenome ERZ791626 (study PRJEB30046, sample SAMN00715208) | human gut metagenome | study: EMG produced TPA metagenomics assembly of the A metagenome-wide association study of gut microbiota in type 2...
GTTCGCCGATTTCGAGGAGTGCTCGCAGTTCTTCAAGGGCCTCATCAACCTCTTCCGCCAGATGAACTACTCGGAGTGGAAGTCGGAGAAGTTCGAGGATTACCGCAAGCAGATCGAGCAGTATGTGAGTGAAAAAAACAAATAAGCCATGACAACACGAGCATTTCAGAAGATATATACCAAGATTGACAACATCACCAAGGCTACCGTGACCCTGCGTGCGCAGGGCGTGGGCAACGACGAGCTGGCCACCGTCGGCGGCCGGCTGGCGCAGGTGGTGAAGATTATGGGCGAGAACGTCACGTTGCAGATTTTCGCCGGAACCGAGGGCCTGTCCACCGACTCCGAGGTCGTCTTCCACGGCGAGCCTCCCAAGCTGCGCGTTTCGGACAACCTCGCGGGGCGTTTCTTCAATGCCTACGGCGAACCGCTCGAGGGCGGCGAGATCATCGAGGGCGAGGCCCGCGAGATCGGCGGTCCGACGGTGAATCCCTTCCGGCGCATCCAGCCTTCGGAGCTGATCGCCACGGGCATCGCCGGCATCGACCTGAACAATACGATCGTGACGGGGCAGAAGATCCCTTTCTTCGCCGACCCCGACCAGCCCTATAACGCCGTGATGGCCAATGTGGCGCTGCGTGCCAAGGCCGACAAGATCATCCTGGGCGGCATGGGACTCACCAACGACGACTTCCTCTATTTCAAGTCGGTGTTCGAGAACGCCGGTGCCCTCGACCGCATCGTGTCGTTCGTCAATACGACCGAGAACCCGCCCGTGGAGCGGCTGCTCGTCCCCGACATGGCGCTTACGGCCGCCGAGTACTTCGCGGTGGACAAGGGCGAGAAGGTGCTTGTCCTGCTGACCGACATGACGCTCTATGCCGATGCGCTGGCCATCGTGTCGAACCGTATGGATCAGATCCCGTCGAAGGACTCGATGCCCGGTTCGCTCTACTCCGACCTGGCCAAGATCTACGAGAAGGCGGTGCAGCTGCCCAACGGCGGCTCGATCACGATCATCGCCGTGACGACCCTGTCGGGCGGCGACATCACGCACGCCATCCCCGACAACACGGGTTACATCACCGAAGGCCAGCTGTTCCTGAGGAACGATTCCGACACGGGCAAGGTCATCGTCGACCCGTTCCGTTCGCTTTCGCGTCTGAAGCAGCTCGTGATCGGCAAGAAGACCCGCGAAGACCATCCGCAGGTGATGAACGCCTGCGTGCGTCTGTACGCCGATGCCGCCAATGCCAAGACCAAGCTCGAGAACGGTTTCGACCTCTCGGACTACGACGAGCGTACGCTGAAATTCGCGTTCGACTATTCGGAGAAACTCCTTTCGATCGACGTCAATATCGGCATCACCGAGATGCTCGACACGGCATGGGGGCTCTTTGCCAAATATTTCTCCAAGGAGGAAGTTGCGATCAAGGAGGAACTCATCAAAAAGTATTGGAAAGAAGCGTAAGGCACGATGGCAATCAAATTTCAATATAACAAGACCTCGCTCGGCGACCTCGGCAAACAGCTGAAAATGCGGCAGAAGGCGCTCCCTACGATCAAAAGTAAGGAGTCGGCCCTGCGCTCCGAGGTGAAGAAGGCGAAGGACTCCGCGGGCGATTACCGCCGTCGGCTCGATGCCCTGAAGGCCGAGTACGACTACATGGTATCGCTCTGGGGAGAGTTTGATTGTGACCTCTTGCGCATCGCTGATGTCGAACTTTCGGTACAGAAGATCGCGGGTGTGCGTACACCCGTCTTGCAGGACGTGAAATTCGAGGAGAAGCCCTACGACCTCTTTTCGTCGCCCGTATGGTTCGCCGACGGAATCGATATCCTCAAGCGCATGGCGCAGCTGGGAATCGAATTCGAGGTGTATAACCGCAAGATGGAGTTGCTGGATCACGCACGCCGTAAAACCACTCAGAAGGTGAACTTGTACGAAAAGGTGCAGATACCCGGGTACGAGGACGCCATACGTAAGATCAAACGCTTCATGGAAGACGAGGAGAACCTTTCCAAGTCGGCCCAGAAGATCGTGAAAACCAAACAGCAACAGGCCGGGGAGGGCGCGATGTTATGATAGCGAAAATGGCAAAATACGACTTTGTGCTCTATGCGGCCCAAAGTGAGGATTTTATCGAGAAGCTGCGCGAACTGGGCCTTGTCGACATCACGACGACGGGCTGGGAGCCTTCGGAGGAAGACCGGCAACTGCTGCTCGATATCGAGGGGCATACGAAGGCCGCCGACTTTCTGCGGAATTTCCGTGCCGGGGAAGGTCGTTTCGAGGCCGGTGCGAAACCCTTCGCCTCGGGTGCCGAGGCCTATGAGCACTATGCCGCCGCACACCAGAAGGCCACGGCGCTCGCCGCCGAGATCGCCCGCCTGGAGAAGTCGGCCGACGAGCTGCGGCCGTGGGGCGAGTTCTCGCCCGAGCGTACGAAGGCGCTGGCTTCGCAGGGCATCGTGCTACGCTATTTCTTCACCCCGAAGAGCAACTATGACAAGTTCGGGCCCGAATGGTCGGAACGCTATACGCTTTCGCTGATCAACCGTACCGATTCTACGGCTTATTTCGTCGTCGTGACGGCCCCGGGCGAGGATGTGACGCTCGATGCGCAGGAGATGAAGGCTCCTTCGATGGACGTCCGCGAGGCGGAACGCCGTATCGCCGAGGCGAAGCAGGAATTGCGGGCTCTCGACGCCGAATTCTCGCGCGTGGCGGCTTCGGAGAAGTTGCTCGCGGCACACGCTGCGCAGCTGAAGGAACGCTTGCAGGGCGTGCGCGTGAAAGCCACGGCGCAGCAGGCCGCCGACGGTACGCTGGTCGTCATGGAGGGCTGGGCCGAGAAGGAGACCTCCGACAAGGTCGACGCCCTGCTGGAGGCGTATCCCAATGTCGTTTATCTCAAGGGAGACCCTACGCCCGAGGACGATACGCCCGTGAAGCTCAAGAATAACCGGTTCGCGCGCGTTTTCGAACTGGTGGGCGACATGTATGCCCGGCCGAAATACGGCACGATGGACCTTACGCCGTTCTTCGCACCGTTCTACGTGCTTTTCTTCGGCATCTGCCTGAACGATGCCGGCTACGGTGCTATCCTGGCGCTGCTGGGAGCCTGGATGCTCTCCAAGAACCGCAAGCCCGGCATGATGCGCCAGGCCGCGTGGTTCGCCACCTTGTGCGGCGTGTCGACGATCCTCTTTGGGCTGCTGTGCGGTTCGTTCTTCGGCATCAGCATGTCGGAATGGTTCCCGTCGATCCATTTCTTCGATTTCCAGGGCCAGTTCTTCTCGATCGCGCTGGCCATCGGCCTCGTGCAGATCATGTTCGGCATGGTGCTCAAGATCGTCATGATCTCCTCCACCGTCGGGTTCCGCTATTCGCTCGGTTCGCTGGGGTGGCTGCTGGTCATTTTGGGCGGGAGCCTTGCCGCCGGACTGCCGATGCTCAACTCCGGGTGGGTGATCCCGTTCTACACCACCTCCTCGCCCGCGTTCTATGCGACGCTCGGCGTGGGTGCGGTGCTGATGCTGTTCTTCAATTCGCCGGGCAAGAACCCGCTGCTGAATTTCGGGCTGGGATTGTGGGATACCTATAATAACCTTACGGGTATCCTCTCCGACGTGTTGTCATATATCCGTCTGTTCGCCATCGGCCTCTCGGGCGGTATCCTCGCCACGGTGTTCAATGCGCTTGCCGCCGGGTTCGTGCCCGAAGGTTCGGGCATCATCGTGCGGCTGCTGATCATGATCCCGATTCTGCTGATCGGCCACGGCATCAACCTCTTCATGTCGACCATTTCGTCGTTCGTGCACCCGATGCGTCTGACGTTCGTCGAGTTCTACAAAAACGCGGGCTTCGAAATGTCGATGCGTTCGTTCGAGCCCTTGCAGAAAATAGATAATTCGGAAAACAAATAACAACTAAAACAAATTAAAATTATGGAATCAACAACTGCAATTATTTTGGGCTATCTCGGCGTAGCGCTGATGGTAGGCCTTTCGGGCGTAGCGAGCTGTATCGGTACTTCGATCGCCGGTATGGCATCGGTAGGCGCCATGAAGAAAAACGGAGGGGCTTTCGGTAGCTACATGATCCTGTCGGCTATCCCCGGTTCGCAGGGCCTTTACGGTTTCGTGGGCTACTTCATCATCAAAGGATTCCTTACGGATTCGATGACGTTGTTGCAGGGGGCCGCCATCTTCGGCGCCGGTCTGCTGACGGGTCTGGTCTGCCTCGCTTCGTCATACTACCAGTCGAAGGTGTGTGCCAACGGTATCGCCGCAATCGGCAACGGCCACGACGTGATGGGTAAGACGCTTATCCTCGCGGCATTCCCCGAGTTGTACGCCATCCTTACGGTGGCTGCCGTGTTCCTGATCGCGGGTGCGATCTAAACGGCCGCAGCGGCAAATCGCTCCGCAGGGCGGGACATTCCGGTGTCCCGCCCTGCTTTTTTCAGGGGTGTGGCTTGAATTGTACTTATATTGCATGAATTGATACTTGCCGAAACCCGGAAATGTGTAATTTTGCATTAACTCGAAAGTTCCGGGCAATTGTTTTTCCGTCGGGATGGGACAGTTACAAGTTTTTAAGTGGTATAATTAGGGATTCAGGCTCGGCTGCATCAGTAGCCGGGCTTGAGTTTGTTGGTGGGTTGACGGAAGGGAACGCCGTCTCCGGTCGGGCAGAGATTCCGGCATTGCCGGTAACATTGCCTATGCCTTATCCTGTGGCTCTTCGGGCACTTCGTCGACCTCCTGTTTGATCTGGGAGAGCTTCTCCTTGCGGTATACCTTGGGGGTGCAGCCGTATTTGGCGGCAAAGCACTTGAAGAATGTGCCCCGGTTGACGAACCCCGCCTTGTAAATGATCTCGTCGATGGAGAGCTTGGTCGAGGTGAGCAGCTGCTCGGCCTTGGCCAGCCGGTACTCCTTGATGATGGTGGTCGGGGTCTGGTTCAGGATGCCTTCCAGGCGGCGGTAGAGGTTGCGGATGCTGACACCCATCTCGTCGGCGATGAATTTCGTAGAGATTTCCGTGTTGGAAATGTTGTCGTTGATGATCTTCAGCATCTTGTCGATGAATTCCTTGTCGTCCTGGTGGAGCATCTTGCCGTCGGAGAGTTCGAAGGCGCTGATCGACGATTTGTAATAGTCCTTGAGCGAGCGGTTGCGTTTGAGCAGCTGCTCGGTCACGGCCTTCAGGTATTCGACGTTGAAGGGCAGCGTCAGGCAGATGTCGGCGCCGGATTCTACGCCTTTGATGCGTTCGTCGACCTGCTGTGCCGTCGAGAGCAGAATCACCGGGATATGCGAGGTCAGCTTGCCCTCCTTGATGAACTTGATGAGCGACAGGCAGTCCGATTTCTCCGAGAGCGCATCGCAGATGATGATGTCGGGGTGCATCTGTTTGAGCAGTTCGATCATCGCGTTCAGGCCGTCGGGCATTTTGATATTGTAATCCGGGGCGAACAGCTCAGCCACGAAATTCATGATCTCCGAATCGTCGTTGACCACGAACATCGTCCGGCGGTTTTTGTCGAACGTGAATTCGCGTTGCGTGACGGTCGGCAGCGGCAGCCCGTAGTTCGTGTCGATCGGCACGATGTTGTCGTTCACGGACGTGTTCTCGGCGGTTACTTTCAGCCGCGGCAGCCGCACGGTGAACGTCGTCTGGGCATTGGGGGTGCTTTCGACCGTGATCTGGCCGTGCATGCGGGTCACGATGCTGTGGCAGATCGCCAGCCGCAGGTCGCCCTGGAACGAAAGCCCCCGTTCGCTCTTGCGCTCGAAATAATCCAGCACGCGGTAACGGTCGAAAATGGCCTCGATGTCGTCGAGGTTGACCCCGATGCTGTCGTTCGCGGCCGATATGAACAGTTCCCCGTCGTCGTTGCGGATTGTCAGGTTCACCGAACCGTTGTAGGGCGTGTGCTTGAATGCGTTGGACAACAATGTGTTGAGGATCGTCGAAAGTCCTTCTCGGTCGCTCGGCCATGCCAGGTTGCGCTCGATGTCCAGCTTGCAGTGGATGCTGTTCTGCTCGGAATATTCGCTGAAGGTCTCCGCGATTCCCTGGGCGATTTCGGCCACGGGTACCAGCTCGATGTTTTCATTCTCATCGTTTTGCGAGGTGCGGATACCGCGGAACTCGTGGAGCATGTAGATCAGGTCGTGGAGCTTCGACACGTTCTGCCGGATGGTCTGTGCGTATTTGAGGATATAGGAGTCCGATTTACGGTAGGTAATGATCTGCTGGCAGGGCCCCGAGATCATCGTCAGCGGCATGGACAACTCCTGTGTGATGTTCGAGAAAAATCGCATTTTCGATTCGTAGACCTCCTCTTTGCGCCGGCTTTCGAGGCGTTGCAGTTGTTCGGCCTTGCGTTGCCGGTAGCGGAGCAGGTAATAGCGCAGGGTCATGGTGACGGCGGCCAGCGCCAGCAGCATGTAGAGCAGCTTTGCCAGAAATGTGGCGTACCAGGCCGGTTTGAGGCGTATTTCCAGTGAATAGACGGGACTTGTCGCCCCGGTGATGTTATTGCGGTAGCGTACGTCGAGCCGGTAGGTGCCGGGCGGCAGGTCGGCGAAGGACAGCTTCGACGAAGTGCTCGTCCATTGGTCGCTGAACCCGTCCAGCCGCGTGTAATAGGTGTAGTTGCTGCCGTTGACGTAGTCGAGAGCCGATACCGTGATCTCGTAGATGCGCTGCCCGTGCCGCAGCGTCAGCGCGCCCTTGTCGGAGAGCAGGTTGCCGATGTTATGCACCCCGTCGTTGAGGCGCACGTCGCGGAAGAGGATCGGCGGGTTGAACGACTGTTCCTCGAAGCCGGTTTCCTCGACGGTGACCAGCCCGTTGATGCCGCCGAAGAAGAGCAGCCCCGTCTGCGGGTCGGTGAAGTAGGCCCCGTCGCTGTATTCGATGGTGTTCAGGCCGTAGGAATATCCGTAGGTCACCACGTTGCCCGTGTGGGGCGTGTACTGCACCAGTCCTCGGTTGGTGCTCAGCCAGAGGTCGCCCTTGCGGTCGTCGAGGATGCCGTGCACGGTGTTGGTGATGCCCGGGATGAGCGTGTCGCGTGCGACCTGTATCAGTCCGCCGCTCGTGCCGAACCAGAGGCTCTTGTCCTGGGTCTGGTGGATCGTGAAGATGTCGTTGACGATGGCGCTGCGGTTGTGGTCGAATTTGGCGATCTGGTGCGTATTCGTATGCGTGTTGTAGCGTACGGCCCCGCCTCCGCGGTTGCCGAACCACATGATCGAATCGTTCTGCTCGTAGAGGGCGAAGAAGAATTTTTTGACCTCCAGTTCCTCGTTGAAGTGGAGCCGCTTGACCTCGCGGATTTCAGGATGGGTCTGCGATCCGCCGAGCGTGATGCGGAATATACCGCAGCCTACCGAAGCCACCCACAGGGTGTCCGGCGCCGTCTCGCGCAGCGTGTGGATGAACCGCATCTCCTCGGGGACGCCGAGGCGGTGGATCCTTCGGTCGGCATAGGAGTAGTAGTTCAGCCCGTCGCCGTCGGTGCCGATCCACAGCAGGTTGCGGCTGCTTGCGGCGAAAGTGTAGACCGAGTTGTCCAGCAGATCGCTGTTGGCCGTGGTTTTCTGTTCGACATGGGCTGCGTCGAAGGTCTTTCTGTCGTAGAAGTTGGGGATGCGCAATAATCCTTCTCCCTTGGTGCCCACCCACAGGCTGCGTTCGTGGTCGACGTAGAGCGCACGCACGGGCTTCGAAAGGTTGTAGGGCAGGTCGTTGAAGGTGATCGAGCGGAAAGCCACCGCATTGCGCGTGTACTGGTAAAGCCCCTGCCCGTCGGTGCCGATCCATACGATCTCCTGCCGGGCATCGCGCAGCAGCGTCATGGCGCCGCAGGTGATGTTGATGTGCTCCGTGACGTATTTTACGCTGTTTTGGGGGGTGGTTTTCAGACGGACGACGCCGTTGGTGTTGAACGACACGAGGTAATCGTCTCCGTCGCTGATGATGCGGGACACCTGTCCCATGGCGGCCAGCTCCTCGCGCATATCTTTTATATATATGATCTGACGGCTTTTGATGTCGAACTCGTAGAACACTTTGTTCCGGTCGATGAAATAAACCCTGTTCCCTTCGCGGAATGCGAATTCCGGGAGCGAAGGCAGGGCTATCTGCTGTGTTTCGCCGAATCGGATGTCCCCCTGCCCGTCGGCGGGAATTTTCACCGGCATACAGAAAATACCCTTGCGTGAAAAGCTCCACAGGTTGCCCTCGTCGTCGAGCACCATCTCCAGAATGTCGGCATACCGCCCTTGCTGCATCGGCCTTGTGGGGGCGAATTCATGGCGCGTGCGGTCGTAGTAGCTGAATTTGTTGTCCTGTGTGATGACGATCACCTCGTCGCTGCTGCGGGTGACGACCCGGTACATACCCTGGAAACAGGTGTGCGGTTCGACGTGCTTGCTGTCCGGATCGAACAGGTCGAGCCCGTAGTTCGTGCGTATCCAGAAAAGCGAGTCCGTCGTCACGGCGATCTCCTCGATGAGGTTGCCCGACAGTGGGGTATATTCGCCCCAGTCGTTCGGGAAGAGGCGCATGCGTTCGCCGTCCCACATGTTCAGCCCGTCGCACGAACCGACCCAGATGAACCCGTGTTTATCCTGTGCCAGCGAGAGGATGGCATTGTTCGATATACCTTCGCGGCTCGATATCTGCCGCAGGTTGCTGGCTTGTGCCGCTGTGCTGCACAGCAGGTGTATACAGACCAGGTAGATTATTCGTTTCATGGAGGGTTGCGGTTTGTGGAAATTTTATGTTGGTTGTGCAAATTTATGCAATTTTTTTCGTAAAAACAGACTAACCATTGTCATTTTGGGCATGAAAACAGACATATTTCGTATCTTTGTCCCCGGGAAATCCCCTCTGGAGCCTCTGTTTCGGCGGTGGCCGGTGGTAAAAAACGGAATATTTTGTGTTTGGCACGGATGTGTACTATTTCTTCATGGATACGGACTGCCGATCATTCCGGGTTTCCTAATTTTGTTAGCGGAAAACCTAAAAACCTTATTGCCCTATGAAAAAAATCGTACTCCTGTCGCTGTCTGTTTTCGCGGCGTTTTCTCTCTCTGCCCAGCAACCCCGCGACTGGGCGCAGTACGGGCGTTACGAACGGCAGAATGCCGCCCTGGCGGGTGAACCCGTCGAAGTGGTCTTCATGGGCAATTCCATTACGGATAACTGGATCGGGGCCGATCCCGACTTCTTCGCCCGCAACGGCTTCGTCGACCGGGGTATCAGCGGCCAGACGACCGCCGAGATGCTCGCGCGTTTCCGCCGCGACGTCATCGACCTGAACCCGAAGGCCGTGGTGATCCTTGCCGGTATCAACGACATCGCTCAGAACAACGGCGCCATCAAACTCGAAAACGTCTTCGGCAACATCGTCTCGATGTGCGAACTGGCCAAATTCAACGGAATCCGCGTGGTGCTCTGCTCGGTGCTGCCCTGCGACCGGTTTTCGTGGCGTCCCGAGATCAAACCTGCGGCAGCCGTCGCGGAGCTCAATACGATGCTCAGACAGTACGCCGCCGAACATAAGATCCCCTATGTGGATTACCATGCGGCGCTGGACAACGGCTCCGGCGGCCTGGACGCCCGGATCTCCCGGGACGGCTGCCATCCGACCCTGTACGGCTACACGCTCATGGAGCCGATGGTCGTCGAGGGGATCAACAAGGCCCTCCGTACGAAGCAGGCGCGGTATACCACCCCGATACCCAACGAATAACCGATAACAGATAATGAAGAAAACACTCCTCCTCACCGCTGCGGCAGTTGCCGCATGTGCTTTTGCCGCCTGTGACCGGACGTCGCCGAGCCAGGCCCGCAACCTCGAGCGTGCCAAGGCTACGCTCGATTCGGTCTATGCCTCGTATGGCGTCGCCGACCGCTGCCTCTTGCGCGAAAACTATCCGTTCAATGCCGATTACAAAGCGGGTTATCTCGCCTCCGAAGACCAGGCGCGTCCGAATCCCTATTCCTACCTGTGGCCCTTCTCGGGAACGCTCTCGGCTGTAAATACGATCCTCGAGGAGGATGCCTCCTATCGCAGCGTGCTCGACGGCCGTGTGCTGCCGGGGTTGGCCGAGTACCTCGACACGACGCGGATGCCGGCGGCTTATGCCTCCTATATCAATACGGCTCCGGCGTCGGATCGTTTCTACGACGACAACGTGTGGCTGGGCATCGACTTCTGCGATATCTACGAGGCTACGGGCGACAAGAAATACCTCGCCCAGGCCGAGATGATCTGGAAATTCATCGAGAGCGGCACGGACGACGTGCTGGGCGGTGGTATCTACTGGTGCGAACAGAAGAAACATTCGAAGAATACCTGCTCCAATGCTCCGGGAACGGTTTATGCGCTGAAACTCTATGCCGCGACGGGCGACGGCCGCTACCTCGAGCAGGGCAAAGGGCTCTATGCCTGGACAAAGGAGCACCTGCTCGACACCGGGGACGGGCTCTATTTCGATAACGTGTCGCTCGACGGCAATATCGGCCGTGCGAAGTTTGCCTACAACAGCGGCCAGATGGTACAGGCGGGGGCGCTGCTTTACAAGGCTACGGGCGATGAAAGCTACCTGAAAGATGCGCAGCGCACGGCCGCCGCATGCTACGACTATTTCTTCGAGGAATTCACGCCCGCGGACGGTGAGGCATTCCGCATCATCCGCAAGGGAAACGTGTGGTTCTCGGCCGTGATGGTGCGCGGGCTCGTCGAACTCTATGGCATCGACGGCAATGCCGCCTATGTCGATGCCGTGCAGCGCAGTCTGGACTATGCCTGGGATCATGCGCGCGACGGGCGCGGGCTGTTCGAAACCGATTTTACGGGCGCGGACAAACAGGCTGAGAAGTGGTTGCTCACGCAGGGTGCCATGGCCGAGATGTACGGCCGCATGTCCGGCGTCGGACTGAAATAAACCGCACAAAACCTGCAACCTGATGAAACGAAAAATCTTCTTCATACTATTGGCCGCGGTATTCGCCGCGGGGATCGCCTTTGCGGAAAAGTTGCCCGTGGCAAAGGCTTTCCGCCCCGAAAAAGAGTTGTATAAAACATTCGCTAATCCCGACGCGCGCCATCGTCCCTATGTGCGCTGGTGGTGGAACGGCGCCCGTGTGAACGAGCAGGAGATCCTGCGCGAGCTGGACGTGATGCACAAGGCCGGGATCGGCGGCGTGGAGATCAACACCATCCAGTTCCCCGACCAGACCGCCGATACGGTAGGCTGTGCCGCGCTGACATGGCTGAGCGACGAGTGGATCCGCATGGTCAACGTGGCTGCCGACGGCTGCCGTGAGCGCGGCATGGTCTGCGACATCATCGTCGGCTCGGGCTGGCCCTTCGGCGCCGAATACCTTGCGCCCGAGGAGCAGGTGCAGATGCTCTATCCCGTTACGGTCGATGTCAAGGGCGGCCGGTTTACCATCGGCCGCGACGAGGTGCTCGACATGGCCAACGCCCAAGTGGCCAATCCCCGCAGCAACCCGACCAAGGAGCTTCTGTTCATCCGCCTGATGCCCAAGCATGTCGCCCATTTCACCGAGGGCGTTTCGTACGACGACCAGGCCGGCAACGATACCATCACGGTCGATGTCCCCGAGGGCGAACATGTCCTCTACTTTTTCGTGAAGCTGAACGGCTATTCGCGTGTTATCCTGGGGGCTCCGGGCGCCAGCGGGCCCGTGGTGAACCACCTCGACGGCAAGGCCGTGGAGCGTTACCTCGATAAATTTTCCGATGCGATGCATTTCACCCGCGGCAAACTCAAGGGGAAGATCCGCGCGGCGTTCTGCGACAGTTTCGAGCTGGAAGGCAACAACTGGACGCCCGGCATGTTCGCCGAGTTCGAGAAGCGTATGGGTTACTCGCTCGATCCGTTCCTGCCCTATGTGTTCCAGCGTACCGGAGCCATGGGCGAACCCGTCCGCGAGGCTTACGGCAGCAGTTTCTCGCCCGAGGTGACCCGCGACGTGATCGAGCGTGTCCGCCACGATTTCTGGCACGTGCAGATGCAGCTCTTCAAGGAAAACTTCATCGACGTCTACAACGACTGGTGCCACCGCAACGGGCTCAAATCGCGTGTGCAGGCTTACGGCCACCAGCTCCATCCCGTCGAAACGTCGATGTATCTCGACATCCCCGAATGCGAATCGTGGATACACGACGGCATCGGCCGGGTGATGGAGCCCAACCAATACCTTTCGGGACGCGGTTACAGCATGGTCAACAAGTTCGTCTCTTCGGGAGCGTTTCTGGCCAACCGCAACATCGTGAGCTGCGAAGAGCAGACCAACGTGGGCAATATCTTCCAGACCACGCTCGAGGAGGTCAAGGTGACGGGCGACCGCAGCAACCTTTCGGGCGTCAACCACTCGGTGCTCCACGGCTTCAATTACAGCCCCCGCCAGAAGGATTTCTTCGGCTGGATACAGTTCGGTACTTATTTCAACGAGAACAATACGTGGTGGCCTTATGTGCGTCCGTGGATGGATTACAAGGCGCGTGTCTCCGCTCTTTTGCAGAACAGCGTCTATCAGGCCGACATCGCCATCCTGCCGCCGCTCGAAGACCTTTGGTCGATCCACGGCATGCAGCGTGACCCCTATCCCGGCGTCACCTATCCCGCCTATGCCAACGACCTCTGGGAGGCCGTCCAGCAGAGCGGCAACGGCTGCGACTATGTCAGCGAGAAGGTCATCTGCCAGTCGTCCGTCGCGGGCGGCCGGCTCCGCTTCGGTTCGCGCAGCTACAAGACCCTGCTGCTGATGGAGGTCGAGAGCCTCGAACCCCGAACCGCTGCGCGCATCGCCGACTTCGTGGCGGCGGGCGGACGTGTGATCGCCATCGGGAAGGTGCCCCACAAGGGGCTCGGATTCCGTGATGCCGCGGCGAAGGATGCCCGTGTGAAGGCGATCATCGACCGTGTCGTGGCGACCTGGCCCGACCGTTTTGTCCGTGTCGATGCCCCGCAGGGGGATATGCTCGGCTGGTACCGCACCTTGCAGGCGGAATACGGCCTGACCCCTTATGCGAAAATCTCCGACCCCGACCGTTTTATGATGATGAACTATTACAAGTCGGGCGACAGGGATATCTATTTCGTCGTCAACTCTTCGATCGAACGTTCCATGCAGACCCGGCTCGAATTCCCCGCCGAGGTGGCGGCCAAGCAGGCCTGGGTCTGGGATGCCGAGACGGGCGTGCGGCATATGCTCGACGTGCAGGACGGTACGCTGGAGTTGTGCCTGACGCCTGCCGAGGCGAAATTCATCGTCTTCGAGAAAGACCGCGGCGGCCAAATGCTGCCCGCACCTGCACCCCGCAGTGCGAACCCCATTGCCCTCAACGGCATCTGGGATGTCAGAGCCACGCACCATGTGGATAAGAGCACCCGGGAGTTCTCCCTGACCGACCTCGTGGATCTGCACAGCCTGCCGTTCCCCTGGTTGCAGAGCTTCGCCGGCACCATCGAATACACCCGCACGGTCGATGTCGAAGATCCGGCGGCCTACCATACGCTCGATGCCGGCCTTACGCATAACGGCATCACCGAACTTTTCGTCAACGGCGAGCCTGCGGGCGTGCGCTGGTACGGTGCACGTACGTTCGACGTAGCGGGCAAACTCCGTAAGGGCACGAATGTCCTGACGATCCGTGTTACCACAGTGCTGACCAACTATGCCAAGGCCCGTGCCGCAGATACTCCGACGGCTGCCCGCTGGGAATGGGCGCAGCGGCTCAATAAGGAACTCGGCCTGCGCGGCCCCGTAACCCTGTACTGATAACTTAAAACCCTAATAAAGTAATTCTGTAAACGACTATGAAAAACAAAAACATCTCCCGGGCTTGCCTTGCTGCGGCCCTCGTCATGGCCGGTACGGTTTCGGCACACGCCTCGGCGCTCCGCAGCAGTGCTCCGGAAACCGAAGCCGCGGTTATGATTATGGACAATACGCGTATGGCCAGGCCCAAAGCGAAGATCGTAAAAGAATATGCCCCGACCAACCGTCCGGCCGAGTCCGAGCGTCTGTTCCGCTCCGAGGCCGTCGAGGCCGAGATCGCGCGCATCAAGGGCGTGCTCTCCAATGCCAAGCTGGCCTGGATGTTCGAGAACTGTTTTCCCAACACGCTCGACACGACGGTGCGCTACCGCAAGGATGACAACGGCAGGGACGATACGGTGGTTTATACCGGCGACATCCATGCCATGTGGCTCCGTGACTCGGGTGCGCAGGTGTGGCCCTACCTCCAGCTGGCCAACAAGGACGAGCACCTGCGCAGTATGCTGGCCGGCGTGATCCGCCGCCAGTTCAAGTGCATCGAGCTCGATCCCTATGCCAATGCGTTCCTCGACCCCTACGACCCGAACCCCGACCATCAGTGGATGAGCGACCAGACCCAGATGCGCCCCGAACTGCACGAACGCAAGTGGGAGATCGACTCGCTGTGTTATCCGTTGCGTCTGGCCTATGAATACTGGCTGGTGACGGGCGACGACTCGGTGTTCGACGAACATTGGATGGCGGCCATCAGGAACATACTCAAGACCTTCCGCGAGCAGCAGCGCAAGGAGGGTGTCGGCCCCTATACGTTCATGCGTGTGACCGACCGCCAGCTCGATACGGTCTGCAACATGGGCAAGGGCAATCCGGTGAATCCCGTCGGGCTGATCGCTTCGGTATTCCGTCCCTCGGACGATGCGACGACGTTCCTCTTTCTCGTGCCTTCGAATTTCTTTGCCGTGACTTCGCTGCGCAAGGCTGCCGAAATCCTGACCAAAGTTAACGGACAGGCCGCGCTGGCTGCCGAGTGCACCGAGCTGGCTGCCGAGGTGGAGACGGCACTCAAGAAATACGCTACCTACAACCATCCCGAATACGGAACGATCTACGCCTTCGAGGTCGACGGTTACGGCAACCGTTTCCTGATGGACGACGCCAACGTGCCGAGCCTGCTGGCGATGCCCTACCTGGGCGATATGGACGTGAACGATCCGATCTACCAGAATACCCGCCGCTTCGTGTGGAGCGAGGCGAACCCCTACTTCTTCCGCGGTTCGGCTGGCGAAGGCATCGGCGGCCCGCACGTCGGTTACGACATGGCCTGGCCGATGAGCATCATGATGAAGGCCTTTACCTCGCAGGACGATGCCGAGATCAAGCGCTGCGTAGAGATGCTGATGACCACCGATGCCGGGACGGGCTTCATGCACGAGTCGTTCAATGTGAACGACCCGACGGATTTCACCCGCTCGTGGTTCGCATGGCAGAACACGCTGTTCGGCGAGCTGATCCTCAAGCTGGTGAACGAGGGCAAGGTCGACCTGCTGAACTCGATTACGGTAAAATAACAGGTTCGGTTTTTTTTCAGGAGGGCCGCGGGAATATCGCGGCTCTCCTGTCGTTTTTTTGCTATCTTTGTATCCGACCCAAATTATTATCATTATGAAGAAACGACTTCTGGCATTGTGCTGCGCATTGGCTGTGGCCGGTGCCGCTACGGCCAAGATCGTCGGTGCGACGTCGCCCGGCGGAAACCTCCGCCTGGAAATCGAGGTGGCTGACAAGATCAGTTATACCGTCTGGAGCGGCGCGGACAAAGTCCTCGATGCCTGTACGTTGTCGCTGACCCTGGACGACCGCACGCTGGGCGAGGCTCCCCGTTTGCGCAGCGTGAAACGCTCCTCGGCCGACGAGATGCTCGAACGCCGCAACCCGACGAAGGATGCCGTCGTCCGAAACTGCTATAATGCCGTGCAACTCAGGTTTGCCGGCGACTACGCGGTGGAGTTCCGCCTTTTCGACGACGGCGTGGCCTACCGCTTCGTCACCTCGCTGCCCGGCGAGGTCGAGGTGCTCGGCGAAGAGTGCCGGCTGGGGCTGCCCGCCGGAAGCGAGGCGTGGCTCTCCGAGGTGAACGGGTTCCGTTCGATGTACGAGGAGCCCTACACCCGCGTGGCGATGGCCGAATATACCCCGGCGGATAAGATGAGTTACCTGCCCGTGCTGGTCGGGATGCCGGGGGGCAAGAAGCTCCTGCTGGCTGAGTCCGATGTACGGGACTACCCCTGCATGTTCGTCAGGAGCGACGGACGGGGCGGTTTCGAATCGCTTTTCCCGCGCGTGCCGAAGGAGTACGGCCCCGATGGCGACCGCAGCCTGAAGGTGCTCTCCGAAGAACCCTATATTGCCCGGACGCAGGGGACGCGCACTTTCCCGTGGCGCCTTGCCGTCGTGGCCGGGGAGGATGCCGACCTGATCGAAAACGAGCTGGTGTGGCTGCTGGCCGCCCCCGCTGCCGATACCGACTGGGAGTGGGTGAAGCCCGGACTGGTGAGCTGGGACTGGTGGAACGGCATGCGCCTGTCGGGGGTCGATTTCCGTGCCGGGCGCAATACGGAGTCCTACCGTTACTACATTGACTTCGCAGCCAAATACGGCGTCCCTTATATTATCATGGACGAAGGCTGGTCGGCATCGACGACCGACGTATTCCGTCCCAATCCCGACCTCGACCTGCCCGGCCTGATCGCCTACGGCAAGGAGCGCAACGTGCAGATCGTGCTGTGGCTGACATGGCTCGCCGTCGAGAAGGACATGGAAC
>ERZ791626.1482-NODE-1482-length-16553-cov-3.351012_pt1 | contig 16553 bp, 17 predicted proteins | sample MGYA00510266_ERZ791626 | MGnify/ENA primary metagenome ERZ791626 (study PRJEB30046, sample SAMN00715208) | human gut metagenome | study: EMG produced TPA metagenomics assembly of the A metagenome-wide association study of gut microbiota in type 2...
ATTTCGAAAACTCGGTATATGTACAATCTAGCAAATTTAATGCGGCTGCTCGTCTAAGACTGGACCACCAACAAGTGATGGCAAAAGTTTCGATTGATGGTTTAATATCGTCTGAAATTGTTGGATATAGCTTGAACCATGAATTCAGCATATTTATGTCATCTGTGGCTCTAAAGCCTGAATGAGATAAAGAGGATTTTCTACTTCGATATAAAAAAGTGATGTCTGATATTGCAACCCCTTTTTTTGCATTTAAGAGAGTTCTAAATCTAAAATCTTGATCTTCGCATGTTTGCTTCGACTCGTCAAATCTGATTTCATTGATTAAATGGGGTGAGAAGTAATAATTACCTATAAAAACAGAAAAGGCCGGGGATGAGCGTTTGAAATATTTGTCACTACCAAGAACAAAGTCAAAGATTTCTTTTCCTTCTAATTCCAATGGGGCATGATCTATTTTCTTGTGGTTAGGAATGATACCTTTTTTATTGAAACCAACATAGCCTGCTAAAACAAAATCAACCTTGTGTTTGTGAAATGTAGTTGCAAGTGTTTGGAATGATTGCGGAGTGAGAATGTCATCCGAATCTAGCAAACATACAATATCTATACTTGAATTGGAACAAATTAAATTAAGGGCGACATTTCGAGCTGCAGAAACTCCTTTGTTTGATTGATGAATGGCGATGATACGTGAATCTTTCCTAACATAAGCATCTATGATTTTACCAGAACTATCGGTCGATCCATCATCAATAATGTATGCAATAAAATTGCCATGACTCTGATTTAATAGTGAATCCAAACATTCGGCCAAATATTTCTCAGTATTAAATACTGGAATTATAACTGCGATTTTTAGTTGTCTTGTACTGTAATTGTTAGATAAGTTGGTATTATTTTCTTTCATATGAATCAATGCGATAGAACTAAAATGTAGGCATTCAATGAAAATGATTTGAGTTCAGTCGGAATTTTGAGTATAAAATTGCTATTTTTTTTCCAAAAAAATAAGGGATAATAGTTTTTATCGGTACTTTATTTATGTTTGATATTATGATTTTGGAAAACGTTTTGAAACAAATCGGATGTTCTTTTGATAAAAAAAATTGTTCTAAAAGGATAAGGGTTCGAATTCGTAAAGACTGAAATAGAGTAAATTCCTTAGACGAGGGAGGAAAATAGTTCGCCATTTTTTTTTGTAATGTGAACAATGCAAACAGTCGTCTAATACGATTTTGATTCATTGTGTTGGATTCGTGTTTTCTGTACATATACAATTTTTCATTTGTATGCACAATGCGTAAAGAGTGAGACTTTTTAGCCAATAACTTGGCTAAAAAGTCTTCATCTTCATAAAATCGTAATTTTATATCAAAAAAGATATTATCTAAAATGTCTCTTTTGAAGAGTCTAAGCCAAATATATCCGCCGAGATATTTTTTCTTGCAGAACTTATTAAATGATTTATTAAAAAACTCCCAAGAGTCAATATTTTGTGCAGAAGTGTTTTTTGATATCGAGACTTCGTTTGGTATAGTATTCAGGATTTTTTTAAAGTCGAACGAGACAATGTCTGGTTTGTTTTGGATGCAAATATTGTTAAGTATAGATAGCATGTTTGGTGCTAATGCATCATCTGAGTCAAGCATTAAAATGTAATCGCCTGAAGCCATAGATATACCTATGTTTCGAGCGTTAGACACGCCTTTGTTGCCAATCGTTATTACTTTAATTCGAGAGTCTAAATTTGAGAATTCGGTCAAAATTTCTAAACTTTTATCAAAAGAGCCATCATTGATTGCAATCAATTCCCAATTCTTATAATTTTGCGTGATTACCGATTCTACAGTCTCTCGTAAATATTTTTCAGCATTAAAAACAGGAACTATGATGGAAATTTTAAAGTTTTTCATGAATATGATAACTGACTAGTCTGGGAATATTTCACTCAAAAATTTTAAAGTTAAAACTTTGAAATCTAAGTCCAAGGATGAAATGGGGGTAGATTTAGAGAATATCTTTCTTTTGTCTGATGGATCGATAATAGAACTATTTTTGCTGAGTGGGCCCCAAACTTCGCTTAATAGGTGATTGCCAAAAAAATCATAGTCGTTTTTACAGTAGACTGCCATAACAGGAATTTTAAATGCTGAAGCTAAATGTACTATGGATGTATCGGGAGATATAATAGCTTTAGCCTTTGAAACAATTGCTGAAATTTTGAAAAAGTTTGCATCTGGAGCAGAAATTAATAAATTTTTTCTGTCAGGGTAGTGACTGGCTATGTTGAAATTTGGTGAGAAAAAAACGGTAGGGATATTTTTACTGAGAAGAACTTCTATGATTTCGAGAATTTGGTGAATAGAAAATTGTCTATCTTTATCTGAGCCGACAGTATTGAGGTAGACAAATTTTTTTTCATTTAAATTGTTTCTCTGTAAAAATATTTTTGAAAACCAAGATTCTTCGTGACTTATGGGAATGAATGGGTATATGGTTATACAAGGCTGATGTGTGATTGTTTCGGCTACAAATTTATATCTCTTAGAGATATGAGAAATTTTCGAAATATTTATATATTGATCAAATAAATTAAGTTTAGATAAAACATTTGAACAGGTTATGCACCAACAATTGATGTTTTGTAGAAAGGTGAATTCGTGATGTTTTCCCACAGACCAGTCTAAGTCCAATATGCAATCTGGCACATGACTTGGAATATCACCTAACGTGACATCTAGAACAGGGGTGGAGGAGATTCGCTGGAAGCGGCTAACGAGTTTAGTACTTGTTCCAATTGAAACGTTTATGTTGCATTGTTCTAAACATTTAATAAGACCAGCAAAGTAAAGAAAGTCTCCCCATCCTGGTAAAAAATGCAAAATAATAATATTTCTTATTTTTTGTGGAGGATTTCTAGATGGTTTAGCGGATATGTCGAATTTTTTAAATTTTTTTGCCTTCCGCGCAATAAGACGCTCTCTGTTGAGAGACTTTAAAAAAGAAAATAAACTCATTTTTTATTGGTGGGATTTGCAGCCTTGAAGGCGTTTTTAAAATATTTGTAACGTGACAAAAATTTTGTCCACTCTCGATTAAGTTTTAATTTTCCAAATAAAGGGATAAGCTTTGCGATTGGAATTAATTCTGATGACCCAATTCCATCAATAATGACCATTCGCGTTATTTTCCCAAATTGATCTAATTGAATTGCTATGTTGCTGGGAGCTAAATCAGAAACAATGATATTTAATCGGAAGAGTTCATTTTTAAGGTTCTCAAGCTCATTCTCTAAGTCTTGAATTTGTTGGTCAGAAGCTACAGTTAAGAATTGCAAAACAGTCATTGCCGTCCCTTCTTTATTCCAGAAGAGCTCTTGTTCATAACCAATAAACCTAGAATCTTCAAATGAGCCGTAGTACTTCGGCAAATATTTTGAAAAAATTTTTTTCTTATTAATGGATGTAAAGAACGTAATGTCGCGCTTTATTTCTTTACATTTTTCTTTTTTGCTGATTTTAAAGCATGTTAGTGGGTTGTTAGGGTTTAAATAGCATATCTTGCTATTGCCTTTCCCGATGATTTGTCCTAATCGTGGAATCATTTTCGTTGAGTAAATCTTTTGTAGTTTTTTTACTTAAGTGGCTTCGAGGTCATCTGCCAAAATAATCTTTGCAGCTTTCTCTATAAGAGAATATAAGTCATTGTTATCAGCATAAAAGCACGCATTTCTACTCCATGTCTCAAGTTTTTTGTTTTCTAATGCTTGTTTTAATTTGATGGTGTAGTTTTCTTGACTGAAAGGTTTTTCAATGACATAGCCCGTGTTTGCTATATTTACATACTGGGAATATCCGCATTCTCTCGATACTATTTCAGGCAAGCCTCCAACTAAGGCTTCTAAAATGACTGTGCCAGTATTTTCAGATCGTGCAGGATGGAGTAGTATGTCGCAACCTGCTATGAAATAGGGAATGTCGTTTCTTCCTAAAAGAAAGTGTACATTGGTGTCTACTTTTAGTTTCTTAGATAACTTTATAAAATTATTTGGATTGTCTTGGCCTATCACTATAAAATGCGTCTTTTGGCGTATGTCTTCAGGTAGCGAAGCAAGAGCTTCGATTGAACGATCAACCCCTTTTCTTGAAAAATCAGACCCAATTTGCAAAAGAAGAAAGCTTGATATGGGAATGTCCAGCTCGTTGCAGATTTTCTCGCGTGCTCCAGACGGAGCATTTTGATATTTGCGAGAAGGAGAAATCCCCGGAGGAAGCAAGAAAAATCTTTCAGACTCAGTCTGATAGTGCTTTTGGAAATAAGTTTGTTGAACCCGAGAAAGAAGAAGAATTTTAGTTTTTGCTCCTTTTCCAAAAACAGCCTTTTCATACTCGAGATAATGTTTGCATCTTCCACTTATTCGATAAAAGAAGCCCCTTTGTTCTTGTTCAATTTTTTCAGCATAGCAAACATCTGCATCATAGTAGAAGTCTAATCCCGGCATGCGATTGAAACCGACGACTTTATCGACCGGGTGTGAAGCTAGGTGAGTCTTTACCCACTCGTAGTACTTTACGTTGGCCGAGTGATTAGTTAATGCACGTACAGGAACTTCAATAATGTCAAATTCGCTGGGTTTATCGCCTTGCCATGAGCGTGTGTATACGCGGATTTGATGACCTCGTTTATACAATTCTTTCCCTATTGCTAAGAAATCTCGCTGGAGACCGCCATACGGGAAATACTTAAAAAGACAGAGAGCAATCAACATATCTACTGGTATGTGAAATTTTTTTAGAAATTGGCAGACGGATAGAACCTAGAAAGAACTCTGCGAATGACTGGATCAAAGTACTTGGAGACCTCGGATGCAGTGATGTTTTCATCAGTCAGAATGGCATCAACATTGGTTCTCCAGTGTTCTGGATATTCTCCTTCTTCCCAGTTGCCTCGGCCTCGACCGAAATGAGCTACCGCAAGATACAGAAGTGAAGCCTCAATAAAGAAATTTTTAAGTGCTTCATCAGACCAGGTGACCACCGTACCTTCAATTCCCTTTTTGTGGTTATAAGCAACCGCAAGACCAGCACCACCTAAAGCTCCGACAACGGTGCCGATCAATGTCCCAAGTCCGAGAGAAAGACCTCCCGTAGCAATATCACTAGCGAGTCCTCCAGCAGCCCCTGTTCCAATCGCTCCCGCTACCGCGGCTGGCGCGGGAGGAACGGAGCTTGTGACTTTCCAATCTGTCTGCATTCGACGAAGCAGCTCTTTCCGTACGCCTTTACCTTTTAGTCCGTTGACAGTAATCAGCTTGTCCGTTAATGCACAGAATTCATCTGCAGCGCGAGCTGACAGGGCTGTCTGAGCAGCCCCTAGCGGGTCATGGATGGTTTCGTTTTTAAATAGGCCAAGACGTTTGCCTAGAAATTTGATCTGATCCATGACCGAAGAGCTTTCCGCAACTTCGCGATCGTTGGCGATTTTCTCAAGGTAGTGAGATAAGGCCTGAATACTTGAGTTATAAGCAGCCCGACGCTGTCTTGACCAAACTTCCCTGAGTGCTTCAAGAGTGCTTTGTTGCTCTTCAGGGAGAGCCTTGGCGATGGCGTCAAAGAGCGCGAATTCTTGAACCCAACAGCGAGCGAAGGCATCCATAGAAAGGACAGAACTGACAATGGGATAAGCGGCCATAGCCTGCTTCCAACGATCCACGTCAGCTTGTTCTGCTTCTGGTTGTTTCGGTTGACCGATTTGATTGAGTAACACAATGACTGGCTTGCCGATCCACTCGAGGATGCGCATTTCCGCACTCACATAGGGAGCGGAATCGGGAAGTTCGGTGGCATTCACAAGGTAGAGAACCACGCTTGACGTTTCTTTGACATGCTTGAGCGCCTTTTGATTCAGCCAAAGCGATTTGTTGGCCATGCGATCCCACACTTCGGACAAGAACCAACCGACAGGATTGGCTCTGCCTTCGAGTCGTTTCGCAAGTGCCACAGAGTTGCCAAAGCCCGGCGTATCCCATAGTACGAGTTCACAGCCTTCGGCATTGCGCGCCAGAACATAGTCGTCAGTCGTTTCCGTAACGTGAGCACGATCTGCGACTTCGCCGATATCTCGAGACAGCAGTGTGCGAGCTAACGTCGTCTTACCGATATTGGTATGACTGACCAGGCTCAAATGGATTCGCAACGGATCATTGCTCATTGTTGTTTTCCTTCTTGTCAGTCACGATTATTTGGGTGGAAGAAACGCGCGGAGCGGCCCAAGCACGGAGCGCCTTGATCGTTGTCAGTTGAGACTCCGAGGTTCCGTCCAGACCAAACAGTTTGATCTGATGTAACTTGCTCATGGCGAGCCAACTCTCTTTACGTTCTTGGATACGAGAAGGCGTTGAGGCAAATCTTTGGGCAAACTCTTTCATGTCGAGCAGTGCGGCAAAGACAGCAGAACCTTTCGCTTCATAGGCTTCGCGCAAGCGTTCAATGACAGCGCCGTGGACATCTTCCTCGGGTGTTTCAATGCCGTCCAACCAGAGAAGAACAATTGGCTTTCTGGGGCCTTCTGCGATTGACGGAACTGTCGATTCTTCATCGTCAAAGTCAATGCTCTTGACCGTCGAGTCTTCAACATTGCCCCAGTGCTTGCAAAGCATAGAGGCTGTCTGATCTCTTAACGGGCGGTTGGCCGTTGATGTGACAATCATCAAGTTGCCAAGAACCGCATCCTGAGCACACTGAACGAGAATGTTCTCGTAGTAGGGCGAATCGATGGACAGCGCTGTCTGCGTTTTAAAGCGTCGCATGCGCCATGTGTCAAACATGGCAAAAAGCAGACGAGGAACGATGACGGTAACGCCCATCAGGATCATCATCCGAATGAGCCAGGGAGCAGCCGAGATCGGTGTTTCCAAATACGGCAGACGATCAGCCCTCATGTTAACGATTTGCGCGAGATCAGGCATAGAAGACAGCGGGCCGATTGCTGGAATTAGTCCGTAGGTGTGATCAATGAACGATTTGACACTCTCGGGGCTCTCAGCAAGCCACGTACTTTCCCAACCGGCCCAATAAGATGTACCGAAGCCTCGCACAAGCAGACTGACAATGATGCCTAGGGCAAAGAAAACAGCGGCGAAATGCAGAGTTCGGGCAACATTCATGCGAATCAAAGGTGCCACAAATGACGACCACTCGCTGTAGAAATGCGCCTTAAATCCTGTGCGTCTGAGTGTCCCGTAACTGGCTTTTTGAACAAAGGTGCCGAGACTGCTGCGCAACGGCAAAGCGAAGCGATTGGTTCCGGTTCCCACCAAACCGATAGCGCAACAAAAGAGGGCGAAATAGACAACCAGATTCCAGAGAATCACGCCCCAGTATGGAGGAGAGAGCAAGTTGACGATGTGCTCGGGACTTGCGATACGATCCGTCAGAGCACCGAGAATGAAAGCCAACAAAACGAAAAGCGGCGAGAAGAACTGGGGCAAACGAGCCTTGGTACTCACTGTTGTATTGATGCCTCGCTCAGAGACTGTTCTCAAAACAACCTTGGCTCGTTCCGTCAGTAGTTTAGCGGTGTCGGCCGATTCGCCCACGGTGTGAGCGGCGCGAAGACTCGCGGCTTCGGAATCGGCCGAGGACCAATGGATACGCGAGTCGTTGGACTCTTCTATAGCCTTGGCGAGCAAAACAAGCTTGGCTTGCTGTAGCGTCAGTCGAACCGACATTCGTTTGTTTTGGGCCATGGCAGTGCGCAATCCTGTGTGATCTGTTTAAACCCCTATTTTAGGTGAGAGTGCTTAGGTGCGCTTTAGGAGCGAGCCGATTCAACAGCTCGAGCCAATTCTTTTGTGGCTTCACCGGGGTTGGCTTGTCCGCAAATAGCAGAAACAACCGCAACACCGTCCGCACCGGAGCGGATCAAGTCACAGACAATTGGAACCTTGACGCTGCCGATAGCAACAACAGGGCACGGTTTTCGTGAGGCTAATGATGCAAAGCCGTTAAGTCCTAGAGCGGCACTGGCGTCTGGCTTCGTACTGGTCGAGAATATTGGTCCGATACCAAGATGATCAACCAAGCGAATATCGACTGCGGCAAGTTCTTGTGTATTGGAAACCGATAGCCCCAATATTTTTTCGTTGCCGATGATGGCTCTGGCATCGAGAGGCGATAAATCGTCCTGCCCAATGTGCAATCCTTCTGCATCAACCGCCAGGCAGACATCCGCATGGTCGTTGATTATGAGAGGAACGTTAAAGTCGGCTAAGACTGACTTCAATGCTCGCCCGCATTCCACAAGAGCTCTTTTTTTCCAGTGCGGTGCCCGTAACTGCACGCAGGTGGCGCCGTTTTGCACAGCAGCGCGTGTGGTCTCAATCATGCCTTGAGCACCACCGCACAAATCGGGATCGAGTACCAGATAAACGGAAAGATCGATGGGGTGTCGCATTAATAGAAGTCCTTGGCTTGGAGCAGATTCAACGCATCTATGTAAGCAACGGCAAAGCTGCCCGGGCCACGGGCAACGCCAGCGGCTTGCTGAGCGGCACGCTTGGCGAGCGCACAGGCTGAAATAACGGCTTCAAGCGGATGTTCGGTTTGCGCAACGAAGGCGGCCACCATGGCCGAAAGGGAACAACCGGTGCCGACCACAAGCGTTGCCTTAATCGAGCCGCCGGTGCAGGAAAGTATTTCTTTGCCGTCGGTTGCGTAGTCGGTTTTACCTGTGACGCAAACAATGGTGTTGTATTCGCGAGCAAGTTTGACGGCGGCCTCAAGAGCGGCGTCGCTTGAGTCGGTACTATCAACGCCCTTACCACCCTTGCCTAATCCGGCAAGCGCCAGGATTTCAGAGGCGTTGCCACGAATAACGGTCGGTTGCAGGGCCAAAAGCCCCATGATCATTTTGTCGCGCCAGGGAATGACACCGGCGGCTACCGGATCAAGCACCCAGGGAACGTTGTGACGGACCGCACTTTTAGCCGCCAGATGCATGGCTTCCAAAGATTCGGGACGAGGCGTTCCAACATTGACGAGCAGGGCAGAAGAAATCGCCGCAAAATGAGCGGCTTCTTCACAAGCAACCACCATGGCGGGAGAGGCTCCCATTGCAAGCAGTACGTTAGCCGTGATTTCCTGCACGACGTCGTTGGTAATACAGTGCACAAGCGGAGCTACTTCCTTGACATGGAAAAGATGCGTGGCAATGGTTTCGGGCTCAACAGCACGGACAAGAGGCAAAGGAATTTCAGACATAAAGCGGAAAAAACGGTTAAAAGATCAAAGGGAATTAATGGCACGAGTGAGCATATAGCCAGCAAGAACCAGAAGCATGCAGGCAAAAATGCGCTTTAGAGGTTTTGTATCGATGCTATGGGCGACCTTGGCGCCGAGGGGGGCAGTGAAGATGCTTGCCGCCGCAACGGACAACAATGCAGGCAGATGAATGTATCCCAGCATCATGGGAAATTGAGGCAAGCCCGGTTCACTCCAACCCGTGATGATGTAACCGAGTGTCCCGGCTGCTGCAATGGGAAAGCCCAGTGCAGCCGATGTGCCTACGGCGTTATGCATCTTGACGTTGCACCAAACCATGAAGGGAACGGAAATAAAACCGCCTCCGGCGCCGACTAAGGCAGAGATGACGCCGATGCCGGTGCCGGCGCCAAACATTCCTGCCATGCCAGGTAACGTTCGTTTGGGCTGCGGCTTGGAGTTGATGAACATTTTGATGGCAGAAAAACCAACAAAACAGACAAAGACAAGAGAAATCCAGAAAGTCGGCAGAAGGCTGGATATTTTTGCACCTAAGAGGGCGCCGACCAAAATGCCGGGAGCCACTGTCGCGACAACATTCCAGAGCACGGCTCCGCGTTTGTGGTGAGCCCGCACGGAAGAAAGCGACGTAAACATGATGGTGGCCAGAGATGTTGCAATTGCAGTATGAACAATTGCTGTATCGGGCACGCCCACGTAAACCAGCAACATGGTCATAAACGGCGTAAGCACCATGCCACCACCGATACCCAGAAGACCTGCCAGAAAGCCCGTACAGGCGCCTAAACACAGCAGGGCTGCAACAATTTCCCAAGACATGAACGCACTTCCCGCAGAATTGCTGATTTGCGGCTACATGATACCTGCGCAAAAGGTGCTTGATGGGAGAGAAGGGAGAGAAAAAAAGAGAAGACCCTGTGGTTTCCGGCTACGTTACCTGAACCGAAAGGTCAGGGTGGCCGCGGCTGGAGCGGAAAACGGAGCGGACAACGCGTGCCCGTTGCACTATCGGCTCTCGAGTTAAACGGCCTTGCACGAATGCATAGGTTAGGAACATTGGAGCCGTGTGGTGAAACATCACAGGGTAAAGCAATTATAAGAAAGGCCACTTGTTTTCAGCGGCCTTTCGGAGAATCTTTACACAAAGACTGTACGGAATCAGCCTTCGAGTGCAGGATCCAGAGCTTCGTCGCACTTCATGCGAAGCGCAGCAACGCGAGAAACCGTTGCTTCATCAACAGGCACCTGACCGAGTCGGCCGGTAATGGAGTCAAAAGCAATCTGCAGCGACGCCATAACAGCCACGCGTTCAGGAGTGAGCGAACGGTTGGCTGAGCGCACTTGAGATGCACGTGTATTGAGGATTTCCGCAGCACTGCGAAGATTCTCCACGTCTTCATCGGAAACCTCAAAGGGATACTCGCGATCCAAGATGGTGAGTTTGATGCGTGGCATGCTTTATGACTCCGATTGACTACCCGAAAATAACCCGATTAAGCAGAGGGCTGTTCGGTCTGCTGGTCGGCCGTCAAAGAGACGATCAGCGACTCAATACGGCCACGAACAGCGGCGGCTTCTTCCTCGAGCAGTTCGACAGCGGCGGTTTTGTCGGCGAGCTGTGCTTTGAGGGCTGCATTTTCAGCCTTCATTTCGTTGTAGGCCTGCACAAGGCGGGCGACGGAGGATTCAAGTTTGTCAAGCTGGTCGTTCATTTGTTACCTCGTTTGAGCATACGCAAAAAGCAGATTTGCGCACGTAAGAAAAGATTGCCTGCGAATTTTGCCACTCAAAACGGTTGTCTGCGTGGCTTTTTACGCGGAAAAACAAATTCAGTTGAAACCGAGCACGTCGGACATGGAAAAAAGCCCGTTGGACTTGTCTTTCAGGAAGCGCGCCGCGGTTACGGCACCTTGTGCGTATCCAGCGCGTGATCCCGATTTGTGACTGATCTCGATGCGTTCTCCAGGTCCGGCAAAAATGACGGTGTGGTCTCCAACAACGTCACCTCCTCGAAGAGCTGCAAAGCCGATGGCTCCATCGGGGCGTTCGCCGGTATGACCTTCGCGACTCAGAACGGCGACAGAGTCAAAATCGACGCCTCGTCCGAGGGCAACTCGCCGCCCCATTTCAAGTGCAGTGCCGGAAGGAGCATCCACTTTGTGTTTGTGGTGCATCTCCACAATCTCACAGTCGTAATGAGAGAGCATGGCGCCGGCGATTTCCAGAAGCTTGAGAACGGAATTAACACCCACACTCATATTGGGCGCAAAAACGACGGGAACGTTCTTTGCGGCTTCGGCAATCTGTGCCTTGCCTTGAGCATCAAAGCCGGTCGTACCGATCACAATGCTCACATTGTGTTTAATGCAAAAAGGAAGGTATGCCAGAGTAGCTTGAGGACGCGTAAAGTCAATCAACACGTCAGCTTTGGCCAGTTCCTGAACATCGTCAGTGATCACCACTCCGGTAGTTTTACCGAACGACGCACCGGCGTCTGTTCCGATCTCTGCAACCCCTGGAGCGGTCACAGCCGCAACGAGTTTAAGGTCGTCACTATTGATAACGGCTTCAATGATGAGTTTGCCCATGCGACCGGTGGCACCGGAAACGGCTATTTTCACGTTCGGCTCCTTACTGATCTTCAGGACGTACAAGCGGAGTGGGAGGAAAATCCGTTTCTCTGCCCAGAATCATTTCGTCAGCCTGCTTTTCCGTCGGAACGGGACCGGCTTCAATTTTGGTGAGAATGTCCTGCTCGTCAAAGTAAAGCGTGACGCGACGCATCTGAATGTCGCCGTAGCGCGGATTCAGGTAATACGTGTAGTCCCAGCGATTACGGTGGAACTGGCTTTCAATGAGCGGTTCACCCATCAGGAAGAGCACCTGTTGGCGCGCCATACCGACCTGCAATTGGTCAATCATTTCTTTGGTGACCAGATTGCCCTGGTGGACATCGGTACGGTAGACGTAGCTATTGAAGTTGCAGCCGGACAGCGCGATCAAACCGACGGCAAGTGGGGTGGTGATAAGAAATGTGCGCAAGGACATGTGAAAAACGGTCGAGAAAACGCCTCGAAATTCGTAAATTAAAAACTTCCCGTTATGATAGCGAGTATCGGATTGAAATGAGCCTCTTGAGGATAGCCAATGAGCGTAAACAATGAACATGAGATGCTTGAGCCCGAACAGGAACTGAAAAATGTCGGACTCAAAGCGACTGCGCCTCGCATGCGCATTCTGGAACTCTTTCAAAAGGCGCAGGAATCCGGGGCGGTGCGTCATCTCACGGCTGAAGACATCTACAAGCAGTTGGTTGCGGAAAATATCGAAGTCGGGCTTGCAACCGTTTATCGCGTTTTGACTCAGTTTGAGGCGGCGGGGCTCATTGTTCGACACTATTTCGGCAATGACCGTGCAACGTATGAGATGGATGATGGAGCCCATCATGACCACATCGTTTGTACGCGTTGCGGACGTGTTGAAGAGTTTGTCGATAAGGAAATCGAGAAGCGTCAAAAACAAATTGCTGTCCGCCTGGGCTTCGAGCTTGAAGGACACTCTTTGGCGCTATACGGCATTTGCGAAGACTGTCGGAAGAAGGAAAAAGCACGTCGCAAGTAGCTCAGTTGATAAACCTTCGCCCTATCTAATATGCTTTTCGAACTTGAGAGCAAGATACGAGTCATCACATTAGCGTGAAACCAGGGGCTGGGAACTGAGCGTGTTGGAGACTCTGTATTTGCAGATGAGTGTTGGCAGTTGTGGACGGGACACTGCGAGAAGTCAACACATCAACAGAAGTTTGAATCGTGTAATGCAAAAATAACTCTAAGTTGCCTTCCGGTCTCACTGCAGAAGCGAACTCTTTAAAGCCGATTTAGTGGTGCAATGTGTGTATTTGGAAAATACGCCAGAAACCATTGAAAATGCGAACGTTGCTTCTTACCGCGTGTGTCTCGTAAGTCTATTAGCTAGACTTCACGTGTGCTATTGGCTAGAAATAGCAAATTAGTCGGAGCATAACAGTTCAATGGCATTCAGCTTTTCTCACGACGACGAAATGTCTGATGGAGAACTGAGCGAGTTGAAGTTCGATACACGTGGACATTCAGAGATAAGCAAAAGGCAAAATAAGCAACAAGTGTTTATCTAAGAATCTTTCCTCGAGGAAGCTTCTGCTGACACATACAGAGCTAGCTCGATGAGACGTGCAAATGAAATTCTGTACTGAAAGATTTCTTTTGCTTCTTCGAGGATCTTCTTTATACGATCTTTTGATTCGTACTCCCTCCTAAGTGATTTGAATGCAGAAATATATTCTTGGTATTTCTCAATATTATTCCTATAAAACTCACTTACTCCCAGAGTCTTTCGTATTTTAGAGTCCCAAATTAAAAAATCTTCGGGGCGAATGAAATGTAAGATTTTAGAAACAGCAGTCAGAGAATTATCAACGAATTGAATTAAATATTTTATATAAGTTTCGTTCCTTTTGTCTAAAAGGATGGAATAAAAGTCACCTTGACTCTTATGATTGAATTTGCTCAAAAATTCTATACTTTCTTTAAACTTGAAACTTGATTTCACTTCAGGATCAAGGCGAGGAATTCTAGGCATCCAGCCGTAGGTCATTAGAATTCCTTGTACTAAAAGGTCTTCTTCATAGGATAGTGAATGCTTATCAGATGCGAACTCTGAGAAATGTGCGAGAATTTTTGGGTAGGAGTAAATATAAGTTTGGAAGGTTGATTTTTTTTGGATTTTTTGTTCAATTCTTTCCAGGAGGCAACCAAGAGAAGTGTATAAATCGGAGTGGGGCCCATTTTCCAGTAAGGCTTTCGTAATTTGATTTACTGAAGACACTTTCTTTTAAGTAAAGAATAAATTACAGAAAAAAGGCCCCTAATGTTGGAATGGGCTATTCTACGAGTACCGGACTTACTCCCACTGTATGGAAGCCTGCATCCACGTAGGCCACATTGCCGGTGATGCCACTGGCCAGATCCGAGAGAAGGAATGCAGCGGTATTGCCGACTTCATCAATCGTAACGGTGCGGCGCAAAGGAGCGGAGTGTTCCATGTAGGTCAGAATCTTTGAGAAGTTCTGAATGCCGGAAGCTGCCAGCGTCTTGATCGGGCCTGAGCTGATGGCGTTGGCACGTATGCCCTTGGGGCCAAGACTGCCGGCAAGATAACGCGTGGAAGCTTCAAGAGCTGCTTTACAAACGCCCATGGTGTTGTAGTTCGGAACCGTGCGTTCGCTGCCGATATAGGTCAGTGCGAGAATCGATGCGGCACGACCTTCCATCAATGGAAGAGCGGCCTTGGCGAGAACTGGATAGGACAGCGCGGAGATTTCCATGGCGGTGCGGAAGGATTCGCGGCCGACACCTTCAAGGTAGTCGCCGGCAATGCATTCGCGCGGAGCGAAGCCGATGGAATGCACGAAACCGTCCAAGCCACCCCAGCGCTCCTTCAACTCGCCCATCACGTTGGCGATCTGATCGTCTTTGGTGACGTCCATTTCAAGGCAGATGTCGCTGCCGAATTCTTTGGCAAACTCAACGATGCGGTCGTGGAAGCGTTCGCCGACATAAGTAAAGGCGAGCTCAGCACCTTCGCGATGGCAGGCTCGGGCGATGCCGTAGGCGATCGAACGATTCGACAACACGCCCGTGATCAAAAGTTTCTTGCCTTGCAGAAATCCCATGATTTATTCCTCGGTAAGGATTTTTTGTTTTTTAGCGAATCTTCAAACGTTGTCCGATGGAGATTCGAGTCGTTCTCAAATTGTTGATGATACGGATTTTAGAGACACTCGTGCCGTACTTTTTTGCAATTGAAAAAAGTGTCTCGCCGCGTCTGACCACATGAACATTTTTCCCAGGGGGCGGTTGAGTTGTAGCGCGCGGCGGTATCACAAGCACAAGGCGCTGTCCGATACGCAAGCGAGAGCTTCGCAAATTATTTGTGCGACGGATGGAGCGTTGTGTAATACCGTATTTTTTTGCAATGCTATAAATCGAGTCGCCTCGGCGGACGCGATAAACGACGCGGCGCACTTCCGGAGCCGAAAGCTTAAGCCCGGCGTTGAGTTCTTCCTGAGCAATTTCAGGAGCAAGTTGACCGTTGGCGTCAACCAGCAAGGCGGAGCCGGCCAATACCTTGCGCCCTTTAGGAATACGGTTGACGCGGTGCAGTTCCTCTTCGGTCATGCCTGACTTCAGGGCGACATCGGCAAGCGTTTCGCCTTCCTTAAGGTGATAAAGCACCCAGCTTGAAAGGGGTTTGCCGGTGTTGACCCAACTAGCAAGGTTGTCCATGAAGACTTCCAAGTTTTCCATCGGAAGCAGCATGACGGAATTGTGACTGGCGACGATCACCGGTAAATTGAAGCCGGGATTGAGGAGTCGAAACTCATCGGGATCCATTTCGGCAAGTTCGGCTGCGGTCTTCATGTCGATGTCACGGCTTTTTGTGACACGGACAAAGTACGGAGCGTTTTCAATTTCCGGCAAGTTAATGCCAAACTTCTCCGGGGTAGCCACGATTTCTCGGATGGCTTCTAGACGCGGTACGTAGTAAGCCGTCTCCCGGGGCATGCGCAAATGAGCGTAATCGGCTTTGCGACCGCGCGCTTTCGCTCTTCGGATAGCACGCGAAACACTGCCTTCGCCCCAGTTGTAGGCTGCAAGAGCCAAATGCCAGTCACCAAATTGTTGGTAGAGCTTTTCTAGATAATCCAATGCAGCGCGCGTGCTTTGCAGTACGTCTCGGCGTTCATCTTTCCAGAAGTTCTGTTGCAGCGAGTAAATGTTGCCGGTCTGAGGCATGAACTGCCAGAGGCCGGATGCTTTGGCGTGAGACAGAGCTTCCGGTTGAAAGGCACTTTCTACGAACGGCAAAAGCGCAAGTTCGGTGGGAAGCCCTCGCTGTTCGATTTCGTCAACGATGTGGTAGAGATACTTGCCGGCACGTTCAAAGACACGCTCAATGTGGCGAGGATTACGGCTGTAGCTCCTAAGCGAAGTTTTCACTCGGGAGTTGTTGAGCTCAGGCATGGCGTAGCCGCGTCGGATGCGATCCCAGATGTCGACTGGGGGAGATACTTCCGCTTCTGTGGCTGGTAAATCATCTGCCTGGCGTACTTCCGCAACAACGGATAGTCCTGCCCATGCCAAAGAATTTGCTAAATAGAGGCAGGGAGCGAGGCAAATTAGTAGGATGCGCCAAATCAGCATGAATTTAAGCGTGCGGGAGGAATGTGAG
>ERZ791626.1486-NODE-1486-length-16488-cov-3.471369_pt1 | contig 16488 bp, 15 predicted proteins | sample MGYA00510266_ERZ791626 | MGnify/ENA primary metagenome ERZ791626 (study PRJEB30046, sample SAMN00715208) | human gut metagenome | study: EMG produced TPA metagenomics assembly of the A metagenome-wide association study of gut microbiota in type 2...
CCACAAGCGGCGATGTGACCTTCGACGGCGAGAGGATCAACGATGTCCCGCCCCATAAGCGGCAGATCAATACGGTGTTCCAGAAATATGCGCTGTTTCCGCATCTGGACGTGTTTGAAAACATCGCCTTTGGCCTGCGTATCGCAAAAGTGCCGGAGGACGAGATACGACAGCGTGTCGGTGAAATGCTGGAGGTCGTCAGCCTGAAGGGCTTTGACCGCCGGCGTGTCGACCAACTCTCCGGTGGTCAGCAGCAGCGTGTGGCGATTGCCCGTGCCCTGGTGAACCGGCCGAAGGTGCTGCTGCTGGACGAGCCGCTGGGCGCGCTGGATCTGCGTCTGCGTAAGGATATGCAGAACGAACTGAAACGTATCCAGCAGCAGATGGGCATCACGTTTATATATGTCACCCACGATCAGGAGGAAGCCCTGACCATGTCCGACACCGTGGTGGTCATGGACAAGGGCCGCATCCAGCAGATCGGCACACCGGAGGATATCTACAACGAGCCGAAGAATGCCTTTGTGGCGGACTTCATCGGCGAGAGCAATATCCTCAACGGTACGATGGTCCGCGACAGGGTCGTGAAAATGTACGGCAAGGAATTCCCCTGCGTGGACGGCGGCTTCGCCGAAAACGAACCGGTGGACGTGGTCATTCGCCCGGAGGATATCGACATCGTGCCGGTGGAGCAGGGTCAGTTGGTAGGCACTGTCACCAATGTGACGTTCAAGGGGATGCAATATGATATCATTGTGGATTTCCGCGGCTTCAAGTGGTTGATTCAAACCACCGATCACTCTCCGGTGGGTGCCCGTATCGGCGTGAAGATCGATCCCGAGGGTTTCCACATTATGAAGAAGAGCGAGTATTCCGGTATGTTCGGCGACTATTCCTCTTACTCCGAGGAATACGAGGAACTGGCGGACGCCGGTGCTGAGCCGGAAGAGGAGGAGAGCGAGGATGAAGAGTAAGCTCTCCCGTTTCGCCGTGCCCTATGTGGTGTGGATGGCTATTTTTGTAGTAGCCCCCATTGTCATTATGGTGGTGTATGCCTTTGCCGGCAGCGAGGGCGGCTTCACGCTGGACAACTTTGTCCAGATGGGCGGTTACGCTGCTGTGTTCGGCCGTTCCTTCAAGCTGGCGCTGATTGCCACGGCTATCTGCCTGCTGTTGGGCTATCCTGTGGCGTACCTTCTCAGCCGGGAGGGCGAGCGCTTCCGCCGCACGGCCATGGTACTGATCATGCTGCCCATGTGGATGAACTTCCTGCTGCGGACCTACTCCTGGATGACCATCCTGGAGAACAACGGCCTGCTGAACCAGCTGTTCCAGAAGCTGGGCATCATTGCCCTGTACAACCATCTGACAGGCAGCAGCCTGGAGTATTTTACCATGATCGACACCCAGGGCGCTGTGGTGCTGGGTATGGTCTATAACTACCTACCCTTTATGATTCTGCCTATCTACTCTGTGATTTGCAAGCTGGATTACTCCCTGCTGGAGGCAGCCCGCGACCTGGGGGCCAACACCGTCACGGTGTTCCGCAAGGTCATCCTGCCCCTGAGCCTGCCGGGCGTGCTGTCCGGCATCACCATGGTGTTCGTGCCCTCTGTGTCTACGTTCGCCATCAGCCGTATGCTGGGCGGCGGCACGGAGCTGTTGCTGGGCGACCTGATCGAACGGCAGTTCCTGGGCGGGGCGTATAACCCGCAGCTGGGCGCGGCTATTTCCCTGGTGATGATGCTGATCGTCGTTGTCTGTATGCTGGTGATGAACCGCTTTGGCGAGGGCGAGGAACAGGCGGTGATGCTATGAGACAGAGAAAGGGCAACTCCGTCGGCGATCGCCTGCTGATGATCCTGGTGGGCCTGTTCCTGTACGCACCCATCATCATCCTGATCGTCTTTTCCTTCAACGCCGGCAACAGCTCCAGTGTGTGGAAGGGCTTTTCCCTCCACTGGTACGCCGAGCTGCTGAACGACCGGCTCATTATGCACAGCGTGTATACCACGCTGCTGGTATCCCTGCTGGCTACCGTCATCGCCACCGTGGCGGGCACCTTTGCCGCTATCGGCTTTTACGGTATGCGACGCCGGGCGCGCACCGGGCTGATGGCCGTGAACAACATCCCCATGATGAACGCGGACATCGTCACCGGTGTCAGCCTGTGCCTGCTGTTCGTGGTGTTCTTCAACGGATGGCACAGCTTCGCCGTGTGGGTCAACGGCTGGCAGTCACTGGTGGTGCTGCCTGAGCGACTGACCCTGGGCTTTGGCACACTGTTGATCGCTCACATCTGCTTCAACATCCCCTACGTCATTTTGTCCGTGGGGCCTAAGCTACGGCAGATGGACCGCAATTTGGTCGATGCGGCCCAGGACTTGGGCTGCACCTGGATGCAGGCTTTCTGGAAGGTCATCATTCCGGAGATCAAGCCCGGTATCGTCTCCGGTGCACTGACGGCTTTCACTATGTCCATCGATGATTTCATCATCAGCTACTTCACGGCGGGTACGTCCTCCTCCACGTTGGCCATGACCATCTACGGCATGACCAAAAAGCGCGTCAGCCCGGAGATCAACGCCGTATCCACGCTGCTGTTCGTCACGGTCATCATCCTGCTGGCCATCATCAACCTGCGGGAAAACCACCAGCAGAGCCACAGCCGCCGCCATGCGGAGGCCGCCGCTCCTGCGCCGGCGCCGAAAAAGCATCCCGGCCTGGGCAAGAAGCTGGCCGCGGGCGCTATGGCCTGTGTGCTGTTGGCGGTACTGATCGTCACCGGTGCCGCGGCCCGCAGCGAGCGCGTGGTCAATGTGTGCTCCTGGGGCGAGTATATCGATGAGTCCCTGATCACCGAATTCGAGGAGAAGACCGGCATCCGTGTGAACTACCAGACCGCCGAGAGCAATGAGGCGTTGTACTCCCTTATCAAGATGGGCGGCGCGGACTTCGATGTGATTGTACCCTCCGACTATATGATCGCCCGGCTGATCCAGGAGGATATGCTGGCGGAGCTGGACTACGGCGCCATCCCCAATTTCCAACTGATGGACCCCCAGTTTACCCATCTGAGCTTCGACCCGGAGAATAAGTACACCGTACCCTACACCTGGGGCAGCGTGGGCATCATCTACAACACGACTATGGTGGATGAGCCCATCACCAGCTGGGGCGCTATGTTCGACGAGAAGTACGCCGGGCAGGTGCTGATGATCAACAACTCCCGCGACGCGCTGATGGCCGCCCTGTGCTATCTGGGCTACGACATCAACACCACAGACGAGGCACAGCTGACCGAGGCCTTTGAGCTGGTGAAGAATGCCAAAGACAAGGGTGTGTATCAGGCCTTCGTCATGGACGAGGTCTTCGGCAAGATGGAGGGCGGCAACGCGGCCATCACCATGTACTACGCTGGCGACTATCTGACCATGCTGGAGAATAACGAGGACCTGGCCTTCGTCATTCCCGAGGAGGGCAGCAACTGGTTCGTGGATGCCATGTGTGTGCTCAAGTCCAGCCAGCACAAGGCCGAGGCCTATGAGTGGATCAACTTTATCGCCTCTACCGACAGTAACCTGGCCAACATGGACTACATCTGGTATGCCTCTCCCAATGCCGAAGCGCTGGCGGAGTATCCCGCGTACTACGAGGAGCAGTATGGCGAGCCGCTGGACGAGGAGATCTACAACATCATGGCCATTCCCGATGAGGAGCGCGAGCGCTGTGAGATCTATGTCAACCTGCCACAGGAGACGCTGAAGTTCTATGATAAGCTGTGGACACAGTTGGGCGTCTGACATTCGCGTTTTTTTCCGCCCCGCGTATAGGCAAGAAATGTATTTAACGAAAAGCACTAATTGGAGGAATTGCTATGATTGAAGTCGGCATGACCTATACCGCTGAAAAGACCGTCACCCCGGATATGACCGCCAAGGCTATCGGTTCCGGCGGGCTGGAGGTGTTCGGCACCCCATTTATGATGGGCCTGATGGAGTACGCCGCTATGCAGTGTGTGCAGCCGGAGCTGCCGGAGGGCAAGGGCACCGTGGGCGTGGAGATCAGTTCCAGTCACCTGGCGCCCACGCCGGTGGGCATGAAGGTCACCGCCACTGCCGAGGTGACGGGTATCTCCGCCAACGGCAAGATGATCACCTTCAAGGTCACGGCCCACGACGCCGATGGCCTGATCGGCGAGGGAACCCATACCCGCGCTGTCATCGACAACGCACGGTTTTTGCAGAAGTGCAATGACAAGCTGGCGCGTATGTAAAAGACAAAAGGCCGCCCGGAAGGGCGGCTTTTTCCTTGTCATAGGCGGCGGTATTTGATATAATAAACCAACACGATCATCGGGGGGGGGAGGAGAGAGGATATGCGCGTGCTGGCCACCATCGGGTTTTCCTTCTCTGCCGGTGTCTTCCTGGCGGCATTGCTGCCCTGGACCGGCTGGCAGCTGTATGCCGCCGGGGGCGTTTTGCTGCTGGCGCTTGCGTGGCTGTTTGCTGCACGCAAGCAAAAATATTTTCGCCGGGGGCTGCTGATCCTGCTGCCGCTGGCGGTATCGCTGGCCTATTTTGCCGGGTATGACCACCTGGTGCGCCAGCCGATAGAGGACCGCTGCGGTGCGGCGTCGGACTTTACCGCCACCGTTTGTGATTGGCCGCAGGCCACGGAGCGCGGCGCCAGGGTCACAGTGGAGCTGGAGGGCTATCATCGGGCCAGGGCCGTGCTGTATGGCGAAGCGGAGCTGCTGGCGGCCCGACCGGGTGACACGGTCACGGGCACGGCCCAGTGGCAGTCTGCCGCCCATTTCGACAGCGATGATGTGACCCATTTTAATGCCCGGGGCGTGTATGCGCTGCTGTATGGCCGTGAGGATGTGCGTCTGTCGGCGGGTGATGGGGATGCCCTGCGCTGGCTGCCCCAGCGGGCGGGCAAAGCTTTCCGCGAGAAGGTGGCCACTATCTGGGATGACGCGCGTGTCAGCGGATTCCTGACAGCGGAGCTTACCGGTGATAAGTCCGCTATGGACGACGGAGACTATCTGGCCATGCAGGAGACGGGCCTGGCGCATCTGTTTGCGGTGTCGGGCCTGCACTGCGCTTTTCTGGTGACGCTGCTGGCGCTGCTGATCTCCCGGCGGCAGAGACTGCTGTGTGCCGTGACCATTCCGTTGCTTCTGTTTTACATGGTGATGGTGGGCATGAGCCCCTCGGTGGTCCGCGCCTGCATCATGCAGATATTCCTGCTGATCGCGCCGTTGTTCCGGCGGGGCAGTGACCCTCTGACCAGCTTGGCTGCCGCACTGCTGGTGATCCTGCTGTGCAATCCCTTTGCCGCGGCCAGCGTCAGCTTGCAGCTGAGCTTTTCTGCTACGCTGGGTATGGTGCTGCTGTCGCCCCGGCTGTACAAGCTGCTGACCGGGTGGTACAAGGGAAAATGTCGGCCGCTGCGGACCGCACTGTGTTTTGTGGCGGCGAACCTGTCCGCCACCCTCAGCGCCGTGGTGTTCACTGCCCCACTGACAGCCTGGTATTTCCGCATTTTCGTGCTGGTAGCGCCGCTGTCCAGCTTATTGGCGGTGCCTGCGGCGGGATGGAGCTTCATGGCTGCCTTTGTGACGGTGCTGCTGGGCTTTGTGTGGCTGCCGCTGGCCAGCCTGCTGGGTTGGATCTCCTGGGCGCTGGTGCGGTACATCCTGTGGATCGCCAACGGCATGATGTCCTGGCGCTATCACGCGGTGTATTTCACCAATCCCTATCTCATCTACTGGCTGCTGTTTTTGTATGCGGTCTTTATCGGCTGTGCTGTCACGCCGGACGGCAAGCGGAAATACCTGCTGGCATCGGCATTGTCGGTGCTGACGCTGACGGTGGCCATCTGGGTCAACCGTCAGGACTATCAGTACGGCGTGCTGACCGCCCTGACGCTGGATGTGGGACAGGGCGAGAGCGTCATTCTGACCTCCGGCGGTGAGACGGCACTGGTGGACTGCGGCAGCAGCAACAGCTATAAAGACCCCGGCGGTCTGGCTGCCGACACGCTGCACAGCATGGGCGTCCGGGAACTGAGCGCTGTGGTGGTGACCCACTATCACGCCGATCACACCAACGGTTTGTACGAGGTGCTGCGCCGTATCCCGGTGCAGACGATCTACCTGCCGGACATCGAGGATGAGTATGGCGTTCGGGAGCGTCTGGTGTCGCTGGCGGAGGAGAAGGGCGCGCAGGTGACCTATGTGACGAAGGAGACGGCCGATACGCTGGGCGATACCGTTTTGACCATCTATCCGCCGGTGCAGTCCGGCGGCGATCTGAACGAGCTGGGCCTGACAGCGCTGGCCAGTGCCGGAGACTTTGATCTGCTCATTACCGGCGATATGTCCGGCAGCACCGAGAAAAAGCTGGTAGAAACCTATGCCTTGCCGGATATAGAGGTGCTGGTGGTCAGCCACCACGGCTCCCGATATAGCTCAAATATACGCTTTTTGAAGTCGGTGACACCGGAGGCGGCAGTCATCAGTGTGGGCGATAACAACTATGGCCACCCGTCGGAGGAGACGCTCCAGCGGCTGCTGGCAGTTGGGGCGGATATCTGGCGCACAGACCAGCAGGGTACCATCCGCATCACCGTGAACGGAGGATAACATGGCAAAGGAGAAAAAAGAAAAGACCCCCGGTTATGAGGAATTCCACGACGCGCTGCAAAGCGGCGCCGTGGGGAATGTCTATATATTCCACGGCGAGGAGACGTACCTGATGCAGCAGGCGGTAGCGGAGCTGCAAGCACGGCTTGTGCCGGTGGGCTTTGAGGAGTTCAACTATCACAGGCTTGCAGGCAAGGGCCTGACTATGCAGGAGGTCGTCGAGGCGGCGGAGGCCATGCCTATGATGGCGGAGCACACCTTGGTCACGGTGGAGGATATGGACCTGTTCAGGCTGGACGAGGCCCAGCGGGGAGCGCTGGTGGCGTTGCTGGAGGACTTCCCGGAGTACTGCACGCTGGTGTTTTTGTACCGACAGATACCGTATAAGACAGATGCCAAGCTAAAAAAGCTCACCGCCGCCCTGGCGGAGCGCGCCCAGGTGATCGAGTTTGCCCAGCAGGGCCAGCAAAAGCTGCAAAAGTGGGTGCGCCGCCGTTTTGCCGTTGCCGGGAAGGATATCGATGCAGGCACGGTAGACCATCTGCTGTTCACCTGCGGCAGCCTGATGACCGGTCTGGTGCCGGAGATCGCCAAAATCGCCGCCTATGCCAGGGGACCGAAGATCACAGCGGCGGATATCGACGCTGTGGCGGACCCTGTGCTGGACGCGCGGGTGTTCGACATGACGGACGCAGTGGCGGCTCGTGACTATGACAAGGCGGCGGAATGCCTTGCAGAGCTGCTGCGGATGCAGGAGGAGCCTATCCGCATTCTGGCGGCATTGGGAAAGACGCTGCGGCAGCTGTACACAGCCCGGCTGGCGATCGACGGCGGCAAGGACGTGCTGTGGTTGAAGGATTTGTGGCGTATGAAGTCCGATTACCCAGCTAAAAAACTGATGCAGTCGGCTCGGGGTGTGCGGCGCAGCTGGTGCCGTGAGGCGGTGAAGCGCTGTCAGACACTGGACCACCGTATGAAGAGTGAGCGAAACATGGACAGTGAGGGCGAACTGAAGCTGTTCCTCATGGAATTGGCAGGTGTGAAGTGAAGCCGAGGGTGAAGGAAGTCGTCGTGGTGGAGGGGCGGTACGACAGAAATACGCTCCTGCAGGCGGTGGACGCCGCCGTGGTGGAGGTGGGCGGCTTCGCCCTGTTCAACGACCGGGAGAAGGCGGCGTATCTCCGCCGTCTGGCGGAGGCGCGGGGCGTGATCCTGCTGACCGACCCGGACGGCGCGGGCTTCGTGCTCCGCAGCCACCTGAAGGGGCTGCTGCCCCCGGACAGAGTAAAGCAGGCGTATGTCCCCGACGTGTACGGCAAGGAGAAGCGCAAGAGAAGGCCGGGGAAGGAGGGCAAGCTGGGCGTGGAGGGTATGACGCCGCAGGTGCTGACGGACGCTCTTCGCCGCGCCGGTGCCACCTTCGAGGGGGAGGACGCACCCCGCCGCTCCGCCGGTATTACGAAGGCGGATCTTCTGGACAAGGGACTGATCGGCCCCGGCTCCGCCGAAAGGCGGGCAACGCTGCAAAGGGAGCTGGGTCTGCCCGCACGGCTGACCGCCAACGGGCTTCTGGAGGCGATGAACCTTTTGCTGAGCCGGGAGGAGTTTGATGCGCTGTAAACGTTGTAATTGTGTCACCCTATTGCAATTACAGTGGAAATCGGATATAATAAATCGTTCGTTCGGTTATGCTGTCCGAACACATAATGATACGATGATGATACCATAACGACATGATAACGACACAATAAGGAGTGTGAGACAATGACCGAGGAAAGAAAGACCAGTACCCCCGAGACCGAGGAGGTAACGGAGAGTAAAAACTTTATTCTGAACTTTATCGACGAGGACATCGCAGAGGGTGGTCAGTTCCAGGGAATGACCGTCCACACCCGTTTCCCGCCGGAGCCTAACGGCTATCTGCATATTGGACACTGCAAGGCGCTGACCATCGACTTCGGCACCGCCGAGCGGTATAATGGCCTGTGCAACCTGCGTATGGACGACACGAACCCCACCAAGGAGGACGAGGAATTCGTGGAGGCCATCAAGCAGGACATCCACTGGCTGGGCTTTGACTGGGGCGACCGCTTCTTTTACGGCAGCGACTACTTTGAGGAGGACTACCGCCAGGCGGTGCTGCTGATCAAAAAGGGGCTGGCCTATGTGTGCCAGCTGACACCGGAGGAGTTCAAGGCCAACCGCGGCGACATCGGCATCCCCGCCGTATCGCCCTACCGGGATCGGCCCATCGAGGAGAGCCTGGACCTGTTCGCCCGTATGCGGGCTGGGGAGTTCCCCAACGGCGCCATGACGCTGCGGGCCAAGATCGACCTGGCCAGCGGCAACTTCAATATGCGTGACCCGGTCATCTACCGTATCAACCACATGAGCCACCACCGGCAGGGAAACAAGTGGTGCATCTATCCCATGTATGACTTCGCGCACCCCATTCAGGACGCGCTGGAGGGCATCACCCACAGTCTGTGCTCGCTGGAGTTCGAGGCGCACCGGCCCCTGTACAACTGGGTCATCGAGCACTGTGAGCTGCCCGCCCATCCCCGGCAGATCGAGTTTGCCCGGCTGGGCATCGACCACACGGTGATGTCCAAGCGGAAGCTGCGCAAGCTGGTGGAGGAGAACTATGTTTCCGGCTGGGACGATCCCCGGATGCCCACGCTGTGCGGTCTGCGCCGCCGGGGCTATACCGCCGCCGCCATCCGCAGCTTCTGCGAGCGCATCGGCGTGGCCAAGTCCCCCAACACCATCGAGTACGGTTTTCTGGAGCACTGCCTGCGGGAGGACCTGAACGCGCATGCGGAGCGCACCATGGCGGTGCTGCACCCGGTGAAGCTGACGGTGACCAACTATCCCGAGGGCAAGAGCGAGGTATTCACGGTGGAGAACAACCCCACCGACCCGGCGCAGGGCACCCATGAGATCACCTTCTCGCGCCATCTGTGGATCGAGGCGGAGGACTTTATGGAGGTCCCGGTGCCCAAGTACAAGCGCCTGACCCCCAACGGCCCGGAGTGCCGGCTGAAGGGCGCGTATCTGGTGCAGTGCACCGGCTGCGTGAAGGACGCGGACGGCAACGTCACCGAGGTGCTGTGCACCTATGATCCGGAGTCCAGCGGCGGTGATCCCGCCGACGGCCGCAAGGTCAAGGGCGCCACACTCCACTGGGTGGACGCGGAGAGCTGCGTGGACGCGGAGGTCCGGCTGTACGACAACCTGTTTTCCGATGAGCAGCCCGACGGCCCGGACAAGGACTTCCTGGACTGCCTGAACCCGGAGAGCCTTACGGTGCTCACCGGCTGCAAGGTGGAGCCGGAGATGCGGAAGGTGGCGGAGGCATTCGACAAGCAGGCCGACCGCACCGGCGTCAACGCACCCACGTTCCAGTTCATGCGTGTGGGCTATTTCTGCCTGGACAACCGTGACAGCTCCGCGGCGCACATGGTGTTCAACCGCAGTGTGTCGCTGAAGGACAGCTTTAAGAAGTGAGAAAAAGCACCCCTCTGGGGGTGCTTTTTTCACGCCGATGGGACGAAAAAGGCAGCACCTCCCGGTGCTGCCTTTTTTATGTGTGGTTCAGGCGCCGGACCTCGAAGTCTGTCTCGGCCAGGGTGTTGTCGACAGTGCCCACCTGAAGGGTCACGGTAAAGATGCCCGAAGCACTGACGTAGCGAAGACTGACATCGCGGACCCGGAGACCCCGGGGATAGGCGGCGCTGCTGAGCAGCTTGGTGCTGCCCAGGGTGAGCTGGCCGTCGGCATCTACCTGAAAGGCGGCGCCCTCGCCCTCCACGCTGCCCAGGTCCTGAATGAAGATGTGGTCCAGGCTGCCGTCCGCGCCGGGGGTCACGGTGCCGCAGAAGCGCAGCTTGTCGCTGATAACGCTGGTAAGTGTGGAGCACAGCTCCTGGGCCTCGGACAGCTGCATGGAGCTGTTGTAGGTGCGGCCGGCGAAGCGGACGCCCACGGTCAGCAGGGCGCTGACGAGCAGGACGATGAGAACGGCGCACAGCAGCTCCGTCAGGGTGAAGCCGCGGCGGTCACGAAGCTTGTTCATGGCGTGACCTCCTCGTAATAGAGGCAGCCGTTGTCCTCGTAGACCTGCACGGTGGTGCGGCCGCTGCGGGTGCCGCCGCCGGAGGCGGTCAGGGCGGCGGTGCCGTTCGACACCACGCTGCTGTAGTGGAAGGAGATGTCGGCGGAACGGACCTTAGCGTTGATCTTGGCGGCGGAAACGGCGGCGGTGGTCAGAAATACGAAGGTCAATACGATGATCAGGATGGAGACCAGCGTCTCTACCAGTGTTTCGCCGCGGGTGCTGTTCAGCTTTTTGATACGACCGCCTCCTTTTCGATGGTGGCATTATCTGACGGCCAGGAGATCGTTGTTGTGGTCGTGGTGACATCGCGGACCCAGAGACCGCCGCCGCTGACGGTGCTGACAGTGGGATCGGCCTTGTTTTCGCGGAGCGTCAGCACCAGGCGGCAGTCACTGTCGCCGCCGTCGGCCAGGTGCAGGACGATGGTGATGTCGTAATTGGGCGCCATGGTAAAGACGGCGGAGACATCGTCCAGCCCGTCCACGGAGAGGGTGATGGTGTCGGTAAAGCTCTTGCCGCTGTCCCTGTCCACGGCGGCCTTGCCGGCCTTGAGCCATGCGGCCGTAAACCCGGTGGGCGAGGTCGTTTCGCGGCTCGTTTCGGTGGAGGTGTCATTGGTATAGGTGGTCTTCACCGTCTCCTGGACAAAGGAGGCGTTCAGGATATCATCACGCAGCAGACGGGCTGCGGAGCTGACCGCCAGATACGCCTGCCGGGCAGCCCGGTCATTCTCCAGACGGCGGGCCGAGGAGGTGGCGGCGGTGAGGATCACCGCGCTGACCATACTGGCCGCCAGCAGCAGAAGGAGGGCCATCATCAGCGTGGCGCCCTGTTGGTTTTTCAGTTTGTGCACGGGAGGGCCTCCTTTCCGTGGAAGTGTTATGCGGTGGGGGTATCCGGCGCGGGAGCGTCCCCGGACGCGGCGGAGTCGCCGGTGCTGCCGGAGTCACCGGTGCCGCCGGAATCGCCGCCGGAAGTGCCGCCGCTGCCGCCGGAAGTGCCGCCGCTGCCGCCGGAATCTTCGCCGCCGTCGCCGCCGGAGGGCTCCTCCTTACCGGAGGGGGAGACCGGGGCGGCCTGCGGAGGTGTGGTGGTGTCCGGCATCTGGATCTTGGCCTCGTACACCGTGTCCGCGTAGAGCGTGTCGCCCACATCAGGCTTCCAGCCGGTGACGGTGATGAGCTGCGCTCCCGGCAGGGCGTTCAGCTCCTCCTGCGTAGGCTTGCAGCCTTCGGCGGTCTCGCCGTAGCCGATGGTGCGCCGCAGGGAGTCGTCGCCGTTTACCCGGAAGGTGACGGTGATCTGGGTGTCCTCCTCCGTCAGGGTGTAGGGAATGGACAGGGTGAAGGCGTGGCCCCCGGCGTCCGTGAGGGTAACGGTAAGCGTCATGGGGCCGGGCTGCCTACCCTTGACGGTCAGGGGCCGGACGGTGAACAGGGTGTCCGGCAGGCTCTGGGGCGCGCCCTCTATGATGCGGTAGTCTGCCGTGCCGGAGAGGGCGTCGTAAGTCACGGCGTCGGTGCCGGCGCCCACGGTGACAGCAGCGGCGGAGAGGGTGAAGCGGTAGCTTCCGTCCTCGTTGGCGGCCGTCAGGTCCGCGGAGCTGCCCTGACCGTACAGGTACAGCGGCGCGCCGGCGTAGGCGGGGCGGTCGGTGTACGGCGCGCCGGAGGGCACGTCGTCCGTGAAGGCCGTGCCGTCCCGATCCATGACGCCCTGCCAGTAGACTGAGGGTTCGCCGGAGGTGTTGGCGATGCCAAGCACGCCCTGCATACGGACGGGAAGCACAAGGGGCAGCTGGCTGGTGAAGGTCTCGCCGCCGGGGGCGGTGTAAGTGGCGGTGACCATGGTGCGGTCCTCGCCCTCACCAGCGGCGGTGAGAGTGACAGAGGCCGTGCCGCCGGCATCAACGGCGGGAACAGAGGCCGTGAGGACCCTGTCGCCGTGCTGGGGCGTGACTGCCCATTTGACATCCAGTGCGCTGCCGAGGCTGTCGCGGGCGGTGAGCGTCAAATTACAGGTGTCACCGACAAAGAAGTCGTCGCCGGGCAGGCCGTTCACGGAGATGTCCAGCGTGGAGGTGACGCTCACCAGCAGTCGGGCGGTATAGTCGCCCAGCGTGGCGAAGACCTCGGTAGAGCCGACGGCCTTGCCGGTGAATTCCACGGTGTAGGTGGTGGGGCGCTTGCCGGAGGCGGAGGTGCGCACCGGCTCGGAGACGGTCACCACATCGTCCCGGGCGCAGGTGATGACGGGGAGCTCGTCCCCGGCGTCGCCGGAGAAGGTCAGCGTCAGCGTGGCGGTGGGGGTGGTGATACGGTCCAGAGACAGCAGGCCGTTGCTCCAGTAGAGACCGGAGGTGGGCCATGCGCCGTAGTGCAGATGAGCGGTGCCGTACTGGGTCTCCTGGGTCAGCACGGTGGGGAAGGGGTAGTTCTGGCCCTGCAGGGCTGCGGCGCTGCCGGGGAAGCTGTACTTGCCGTGGGCCGACTGGCCGTTTTCCTCCGTGGTGACCCAGTGGAAGCTGCTGCCGCCATTGCCGTTGAGCATTTCCGTGAAGGTCTTGCTGTCGGCGGAGGTCTTGGCAGACATCTGGTCGTAGGTCAGGGCGGTAAGGCCGTTGATGGTGTAGGAGCTGCTGCCGGTGTTCCAGGTGTACTTGGACAGATAGCTCAGTTTGCCACGGAGCATATCCATCCGCGCGTTATCGGTGCTCAGCAGGGTGGCCAGGGAGTAGTAGGTGTACTGTCCATTGGACTTGGTGGACTTGCTGTAGAAGGTGGGGAGGCTGTTGAAGGAGATCGCGGCGCTGCTGTCCAGGTAGTAGCAGTTGTTGATGGTCAGCTGTGCGGTGCCGCCGTTCACACCGGCACGGTCGGCGATGCTGCCGATGAGGGAGATGCCGGTGATGGTGCCCTCCATGGCAGGGAAGGTCATGTAGGTGTAGCAGTTGTTGTAGGTGGGCTGGCCGTCCTTGCTGCCGGAGAAGTTGGAGAAGGTGGCGGAGAAGCCGCTGCCGCCGATGCCGCCGATGTACACGTAGGTGTCCGGGCCGGCCTCCGCGCCGCCCTGGGTCATTTTGACGGATTTAGGCGTCTTCTCATAGCGATCCACGAAGGCGGTGTTGGGTTCACCGGTAAGGATGCGCTCGTTCAGCAGATCGCTGGCAACGGTGATGCTGCCGCCGGTGTAGCAGTCCGACACATCATAGCGGACGCCGCCCACCAGACCGCCCACGCGGACATAGTTGCCCCACTGGGCCTTATTCATGGCGCCGTTGTTTGTTTCACTGGCGTAGCGGTGGGTACAGTTGATATTCAGCTTGACCACGGCGGAGCACCTGTTCAGATTGGCGCTGGATACGCCCACCAGCCCGCCGATGGCGGCTTCGCCCAAGAACTGCCGGTTTTTGCTGTTGTCGGTCACGGTGTAGCCGGCGATAGCGCAGTTGCTGATGGTGCTGACCTTCGTCTTGTCCTTCAGGTTTTCATCATAGTCGTAGGCAATGCCTACCAGACCGCCCAGGGCGTAGGAGGTGGCGTAATTCTCCGGCCCGGTGGCACCGGAGGCGGGGGTGGCGTCGGTCTTGCGCTGGATAACGGCGTCGTTGTCGCTGTAGAGAACGATGTTTTTGATCTCCGCGCCGGCGGTGGTGCCGAACAGACCCATGTTGAGAGTATCATTAAATGCAGAAGAAACCGTTACGGTTTTTCCTGCATTATTTTTTTATCCGAAGGCAGGCGGAAGGAGGTTAAAACATTGAACGGATACAGTTATTTGACGCTGGAACAGCGCCGCGAGATCGAAAGAATGTATGCAGAGGGTGAACGCGTTGTTGACATTGCCGCCCGTCTGAAAAGGAGCGCCGCCGCTATCTACGAAGAGTTGAAGCGCGGCTATACGGGAGAGTTTGACGGCTACGCCCGCCCGAAGTACAGCGCCGATCTTGCACAAGCGACGGTGCAAGAGAATTTCCGACGCAGAGGAAACCGACGCGGCGCGAATTGCTGAAATACGAAAGGAGCTATTCAATATGAAAATGAAGAGGATCGCAAACAACGTGGCACTTCAAACGATCGGCTACGTAATTAGCGGCTTTACGAACGTGTATATCTACGTTCGGGAATGCGGCTATCAGAAGCGGGACATTTACAGGGGCTTGTATAAGCACTTCGCCCGCGACGAAATGAACAAATACGCATATTGCAAGATCACGGAGCTTCGCGCCGATGAAAACGTGCTTTATATCGGCATTGAAGAGTAACGCGGGAAAGGAGCTATTCGGAATGAGTACAACACGATACAAAATCCGTTTATGGGAATACGACGGCGAAGCGTCCGTCGCAAACGCCGTTACCTTCGACAGCTTCGAGGAAGCGGAAGCACGGTTCAATGATCTTCGCGTTTCGGAGAAAATGCCGTGCGTCGAGTTCATCAAAGAGCGGATCGCGAACGGGTGCATTATCGGCGACGAAGTTTTGAACGTTCGGCAGTTCACTTCGGTATTTGACGCTATCACGAAGGACAAGCCCACGCTGGCGGGCTTCCTTCGTTCCCTTCCGGTCATAGAAGCGCCGTGGGACGGCGCGTTTCAAGAACGCTTTTGCGTAGAGTGCGGCGCGGACAGTTGCGACGATTGCCCGAACGAGAAGTTCCGGAACAATCCGGAATGGTGGCTTTCCCTTCCGGCGGCGGAGGTGGAACAATGACGGCGGATCGGGCGCGCGGAGCGCTTGCCGTACTGCAAGACGCGGACGGGAAGTTTCTTTGCGAAGTGCCTTGCGGTTACATAGTCGAGCAGACAGCCAGCGCACACAAGCCCCGGCGGATACAGGCACAACGACGGCGGCGGGCAATGCTTCGCCGTCGCGTCGCCTTAACGGTTGCCGTGCTGACCGTCGCCGCCCTTCTTGCGGCGCTTATGCCGTGGAGCGGGAGCGGCGCGGCGGACAAGCCGAAGGATACGACCGCCAGAACGCTTGAAGAGGTACACCAGCCGACCGCCGTTCTTCTTCCTTCGAGCGGGACGGTGGCGGGATATGTGCCGAACGCGGCGGAGGTTGAAGCCATTGCGAAGCTGATCTACGGCGAAGCGGGGATCGTTCCTTCTACGACGGAGCAAGCGGCGGTTGTATGGTGCGTTCTGAACCGCGTTGACGATCCGCGCTTCCCAGACACGGTGCTGGAGGTTATCGAAGCGCCCTATCAGTTCAGCGGCTACGATCCCGAATATCCCGTGAAAGAGGAATTCGCCCTTCTTGCGGCGGACGTGCTGACGCGATACCGTGCAGAGCGGGACGGCGAAGAAAACGTCGGGCGGGTGCTTCCGGCGGAATACTGCTTCTTCACGGGCGACGGGCGGCGCAATCACTTCACAACGGAATGGAAAAGTACGGATTGCTTCGGCTGGACGCTTGAAAGCCCGTACACAGATTAAGGGAGGGACACACAATGAAGGACAACAAAAGCGGCTGGCAGTTCCCAAAGGCGCTTGAAATTATCAAGTGCAAGGAAGGAAACAAAGAGTTTATGAAGGAACGTCCGGCGCGCCGCCCGTTCGGGAACACCGTGCTTGTTTGCGAATATCCGATCGACGACACGGCGGCGGAAGAGCCGAACGCGAAGTTGATTACATGGCGGCTTGCGAAGCGCGCCGCGCGGGACTTCTTGCGCGTTTCCTTTATGCCTTCGGCTATCGTATCGGCGGCGACGCATGGCG
>ERZ791626.1503-NODE-1503-length-16214-cov-13.646698_pt1 | contig 16214 bp, 12 predicted proteins | sample MGYA00510266_ERZ791626 | MGnify/ENA primary metagenome ERZ791626 (study PRJEB30046, sample SAMN00715208) | human gut metagenome | study: EMG produced TPA metagenomics assembly of the A metagenome-wide association study of gut microbiota in type 2...
CAACATCATCAAGCCGTTTGCCGAAGGAAATGTACTCTCCATCCTGATTTTGGCGGCAGCCGCAGGTATTGCTTTAACCAAAATGCCATCAAGCGACAAGAAAGAAGTCGTGATGAAAGGATTGTTTGGATTGCAGGATCTGCTTTTCATGCTGATTCATGGATTAATCTGGGCTTTACCTCTGGGTATCGTTGCCTTTGCAGCACAACTCTCAGCCCAGTTCTCTGCGGGTATCGTGATGGCTTCTCTAGGAAAGTACGTAGCTGTTATCCTGGGAGGTAATGTCATTCAATTCTTCATCATCCTCCCGCTCTTCCTCTTGGCAAGAGGCTTGAATCCTGTGCGAACATTGGGCAAGATGATGCCGGCAGTATTAATGGCTCTGTTTACAAAGAGTTCTGCTGCTACGTTGCCGGTGACGATGCAGACAGCAGAAGATAGACTGGGAGTTTCCAATCAGGTTTCCCGCTTCGTATTGCCTATCTGTACTACCATCAACATGAATGGCTGCGCTGCGTTTATCCTCGTAACCTCCTTATTCCTGATGCAGAATGGAGGAATGCCTTTACCTTGGACTACGATGATTCTCTGGCTCTTCATTTCAGTTATCTCAGCAGTGGGTAATGCAGGAGTGCCGATGGGATGTTATTTTCTGACCCTATCTCTGATGTCCGGCATCAATGCTCCTATCGGCATCATGGGTATCATCCTGCCAATCTATACCATTATCGACATGATAGAAACGGCAGAGAATGTATGGTCAGACTCCTGTGTCTGCGCCATGGTAGATAAGGACTTGAAAGACCAGTAAATATAGAATAAACACCTAGCATATAAAATAGAACATCAACCTGTGGTGATGAGGAAAAGAATCACCATAGGCTGATGTCTGTTTACACAAAGCGTTGGTTTCCTCAACCTTTATTTCTGATGCTGCAAAGAAAATCATCATGAATAATAGCATAAAGAAGTAACTCACTTCCTTATATATAATTAATGTATAGCCACGTAAAACACCCATATTTTCCAAAAATAGATAAGCATTCTCAATTTGTGCCAATTCAATTGGCACAAATTCCTTATGTCCTTTTTTCTACAGGATGGAGCAATCATCAACTTATATTAAATCGCTGCAAATCAGCAGAAGAACGTCTATTTTACATAATATACTCAAAGTTTGAGCATCTTGAATACAAGCAATTAGAACGAGCTATCAAAACTGATACGATGGCTTCGATATTACGTGCCAAAGACAGCCAGTCCGACGTACTCCACACTACGTATGCAAAGTCACCTGCCATGTTTAAAGATACTGCATACCTTGACTTTCTGGTAAAGTTGATTTATTGTTCTATCACAGACAGCTACAATGCATGGTTGCATTTGAGTTAAAAACCACAGAGTTCCATCCAGCTTACCAAGGGCAATTGGAATTTTATCTTGAAGCACTTGACCAAGAGGAACGTAGATCCAACGAGAACCCAACTATTGGTATCATTCTATGTAAAGAATCAGACATGGAAACAGTGCGTTTTGCTCTCAACCGTAGCATGAGTCCCATGATGATTATGCAGTATAAAGAACAATTGAAAGTGGGCGGTGTTATCCAACGCAGCATTGAAGAATATTGCAAATATATAAATACAGAGTCAGAAAAATAATAAAAAGAGGCAAGTATATACAATAATTCCACTCAATTATCCTTCAAATGCCAAAAAGAGTTCGCCAACACTAAAATATAGTTCGCCAACAGCACAAAACAGTTCGCGAACCAAGAAAAACAGTTCGCAAACAACATAAAATATTTTTAAGGAAGTTCAACTAAGCTATAAAATAGGAAACGAGTATATGGATTTAGAAAAAATACTAAGAAGTCTGCTCTACAGATTAGAAAGTATTGACGGCGAAAGCAATTTTACTGTCATCGAAGATAAAGTAAATAAATTATCACATCAGATAAGTCAACTTAAAAGTGACCTATCTGATGTTGCCTCCTTGTTTCATTTACTAAAAAACAACAAGGAGAGATTAACCTTGATAAATATTGAAGACACGGACAATCTCCCCTGAGCCAGGATACCACTCAGTTCACTCCGCTTCTATCTTCCAATCTGTAATATTATGCGTTGCCACATCAAAGTTAACCCCAACCTTTACGATTGGCAAGCCGCTAAAAGCGAAGCGCTTAGGATATTCCTTAAGCTCGATCTGCTTCATCGCTGCATCAGCATCCTTATTGAGCTTCAACTCAAAAAGATAAAGATGGGTAGCAGTTCTCAATACCATATCCACCCTTCCCGATGGAGTGCGAACTTCTACATCTACATAATTATCAAGAATAGAGAATATCACATACATCATCTGCTGATAATGTCCCTCAGAGTCAACATTGTTGCAATACGGAACCGTGGCCAGATAAGCCTGAAGCATCTGCATGGCTCCATCCATATCGTTGCGACGGATAAGAGCTGACATCTTGGCAATGGTCGTAGTTCCCTTCACCGTATTCATACCTATATAATTAGGTAAGAGACTACGGTATAGCCCTACCCGAATCTCCTTGTTAGGAATATCCAGGGTATAGAGTTCCGTCTCCGGATCGTACCCCTTGATGGTAATGTAACCACTCTGATACAATAAAGGCATAACAGATGACATACCTTCTGTTGGTGCATCAAACTCCGACTGGTCGGCTTCACAACTACCAATCTCCGATGGCATAACCTGGAATTTCTTGAGCATTTCTATCAGATAAGTTGGTGTGCCTGAAGAGAACCAATAATAATCCAAACAACCAGCAGCCATAGCATTCAGCAAACTATAAGGATTGAATATATCAGGGGATTGCGCCGCAAAATGATATCCATCATAGAACTCCCGTAAAGCTTCCAATGCTTGCTCTCTACTCTTGCCCATTTTTTTCGCTAGATCATCAACATCCGCAGACATCTGAGACTCCAATTCTTCCTTGGTAATACCACAGATTCCTGCATAGTCATTACGCATACTTATATTCGTAATGTTATTCAGTTCACTAAAGATACTCAATTGCGAGAACTTCGTAATACCGGTCAGGAAGACAAAACGGAGCATTGGTTCACAATCCTTCAACGGACTATAAAAATTGCGCATCACATTGCGAAGCACCGGCAAGTTAACCTCGCTATGAACAACGTCAAGAAGAGGTGCATCATACTCATCAATCAGTACGACAACCTGCTTACCTGTCTTTTCATAAGCAGTCTGGATAAGCGAAATGAGACGGTCGTTCGCATCAACTGCAGGAGAGGTAATACCCCATACCTTTTCCTGCTCGGCAAGTCGCCTTCCCAAATATCTTTCCAGCTGGTCTTTCTCCATGTGCTTACCTCCTGCCATACTAAAATGCAGTACAGGATATTCCGTCCACTCATTTTCCAGCTTTTCGATGGCTAATCCTTTGAAGAGTTCCTTTTTGCCTTGAAAATAGCTTTTGAATGTTGAAACAAGCAATGACTTTCCAAAACGGCGCGGACGACTTAAGAAGAAATGCTTGCCACCGCTATGAGTCATGCGATAGACATATTCCGTCTTATCTACATACAGAAGATTCCGAGTGATTATTTCCTCGAATGTCTGGATTCCTACTGGATATAATTTCAATTCTGCCATTGTTCTGTCTTTTAAGTTTCCGGTGATAACAACCTATCAGCCTATTCAACTGCAAAACTAATCATTTTTTCCGTAATCACCAAACATTTCTGCCAGAATCTACTCTTGGGTATTAAATAAGTAATCGAATATCTATGGAAAACTCTTATTTGCATTACAAAATCATTTCTCCTTTCACAGCAACTTCAATATACTGATATTCACAGACTTAAGTGTGAAGGCATTTCTATCGATGCCGCTTCACATCACTTGCAACAAGAGTAAACGATGGAACTGAGAACAGCAAATGAAGGTAAAGTTCATTTGCTGTTCCAAAATTAGCTATTTTACTGAATAAACTCCTCCTTCACATTGAAACAAGGGCAATCTTTGGCGGCAAACTCATTGTGACCATGAACCGTCGCCTCGGGATATTCCTCCTTCAGCTGCTCTATCAGCGCTTTCAGCGCCGCCTTCTGCTGTGGGGTTCGGGTATCCTTCGGCTTGCCATCCTTGGATAGACCGCCGATGTAGCATACTCCGATGCTCACGGTGTTGTGACCCTTGCAGTGGGCGCCCACCTCTTCTACTGATCTGCCCACGTGGATGCTTCCGTCACGGTAAATCACAAAATGATAACCGATGCAGAAAAAGCCACGCTCACGATGCCAACGGTCGATGTCGGCTACGGTGTAGTCGCGACCTTCTCGGGTCGCACTACAATGAATGATGATTTCCTTGATCTTACGCATAATGTATAAATTAACATGTACAATATAATTACTGGATAGTATGATTGAGATTTTTATTAGGAAGAACAATCATATACTCCTTAGGAATCTCGTCTTTCCCCCAGTTCTTGATAACCAACGTTACTTGCTCCTTCTCCTGCAAAGCATCGCTGATCATGTCGCAGAACTCCTGGAACTTCTCCTCGTTGTAAGCCACAAGTCCCGTCTTCAACGACTTGCCCATCACGATGCTTCCATACTTCAAGGCAAGCGGTCCAAAGCCTGGCGTAATATAAGGCTTGCGAAGCACAGGTGTCTTCGACACTCGACCTTTCTCCTGCAGAATCGCAGGCATGGTTCTAACCTCCTCTACAATCTCAATCTTGAACTTCTTCTCCTCCTTCTTGCCTTTGTCCTTGTTCTTCTCTTTTTCCTCTTCCGTCTCCTTGATTTCCACCTCTATCTTCTTTTGGAATCTGATAGGTACGGGTGCAACCTTATAACGGCCTGCAGCCATGTATTTCTTAGGATGTTCTACGGTGCCACTGAAAAATACTCCGTTGATAACCAATGTGCCATCCACACTCCATGGAGTGAAGCGACGGCGAAATATAACGATGTTCATAATGATGATGTTTTTAGAAAATTAATACTTGTGGGCAGGTCATTAGGGGGGGGTGTATTGAAAACCCAAAATGACCCGAAATGACCTTGACCCGAAATGACCCGTTTGTACGGTAGATGAAACTCTTTATACGGTGGATGAAAGTTTCTGATAACGCATATCTGGCAGCACCACTATCAAGCCCTGTCGCTTCCAGTTCTTCAGCATCTGCTTCACCGCCTCGAGAGTCGTGTTTGCACCCTTCACAGAAATGCTCTGCTGCTGTGCTTGCTCGAAAGAGAAGGTTGTGTCCAAACGTTCGAAGATAGAGTCGTTTTTGCCTCGATGTGTGCGATCATACGGCATCTGTCCGCAATAGTCTCTCGAAGAGAAAGCGTCCTCTATGCGACTACGGAAGAAGTAGAGCGCATTGTCCAACTGGTAATCTGCAAGAACATTGAACACTGCAAGCATGGTAGGCGTCTGCATCTTGATAATCAAATCCTTCCAAAGCCCAGGATTCTGCTTCAACAGCTTCTCTGCACCCTGAAAACCATGCTTCTGAATCAACGTCTCTGCCACCTTGCAGAGCATGATGCAGGTCATCATTCTCATCGTGGTAGGACAGATACGGAAACGCTGACGGGCTTTCACCTTGTCATCATTCTTCATTGTCTCCAATCGAATCTGTTCCAGCCACTCCCTACCCTTGGCTTCCAGCTTCGGCAGTTCCACCTCTCCCTCCATCAGCGGCAGCAGATGGGCAACCTGGATGATGCGGTCGCGCTGGCGATCGGTGAGCACATACAGATTTTCTGTCAGCGGAGTAAACGTATTATCCGGGGTGCGAGCCACGGTAATACGGCTCTGAAAACCATCCGTATAATTGTTCACCACACGGTAAAGCGCATCAGGCGTTCCACACATCACTACATTCCATAACAGTCTGTCTATGTGTACATTCACAGCTTCTGCACTTCTAGCCTCACGCTCATAGCTAGTACCATCGTAAGCCTGACGGAGCATTACGGAGAAGTCGCTCATCGCCGACTTCCATTTCTGCGCCACGGTGTCAGCTTCAGGTGTAAACGAGAAGGCGTGCTTGCCTTCGGTGTTAGCCAATCTTTCTGCCAGATTCGCCACAGTGTTGTTCAGCGTCAGACATCTTACAGGCAGTTTCGGCTCTTCCGGCTGCTCCTTCTTGTTCTTCGCCGCACGCTTCTTGGCTCTCCATTCATCCTCCTTCTGCTGATACATTTTATCCATATCTTTTATCTCCGAAGTCCAAGCATCAATCACGGGGTCGATGCTTCCCTTACCGGATGCGAAATCTCCGGCGATGTAGGAGATGAGGTTCAGCGAGTTCATCTTGCCGTGGACAGACACCTTCACGCCAGTAGCCAGCATTCCGATGGCTGGGCAGATGGCGGTAATCACCGGCATTGCCAGTGCGGGACCCACCGCATCGAGCGAATCCCTTACGCCCAGCGGCATTCTGGGCAGGGCGTTGTAATAAAACAGATCGTCCTGGGCATTTGCCTCGTCCAGCGCATTGACCAGCGCATCGCTGCCTTCGGAACTTCCGCCCTTTCCAGCCCCCAGCTTCATTCTCTCCTGTCGGATGGCAGCAAGCACATCTTTCAGTCGCTTAGGCATTTGGGTAATCTTCTCGTTTAGCGCCGAGTTGATGCAAGCCATCTTCTCCTGCTCGGGAAAACCATCGTAGCAGGGGATGATCTGAGCCATCAGGCTGCGGTCGAAGCCACAGATGTGGCGCAGGTTCACAGCAAGCTCAAAGGTCAGCGTATTGCGGTTGGAGCGAACCGGCTCGTGCCCGTCATTATACATCTGCCACCACTTCGAGATGATTTTAGAATACGGGATTCCGAGATAATCATTGCTGGATTGTGATGAAGAAGAAGAGGATGATGATGATGAAGTAGGCTGAGCCTGATTCTTAGAAGGATTCTGAGAGGATTGAACCTTTTGAGGATTCTGCTGATTTCCCTGGTTCTTCTGACTCTGATTCTTCAGATTCGCTTGATTCATCTGAGAATCCAAAGCCTTCTCTTCCTCATTCTCCAACCAAGGCTTGTAATGCTTGTTAGCCTTGTGCGCCCCCGGAGGAAGTTCCTCCTGTCCATACTTCTCACGCTCCTCCAATACCTTGCCTTCAGCAGCCACGGCAGCCTCCTCATAACTATCCTTGAAGAGCTCAGGCGAAAGATAAAGCAAATCGTCTGCATCAGCAGAAGTCGTGAAATAAACTCGGTTAATATCGTGAGCCGAAGTATCCATCTCGCACTCCAGCATCTTGGCGATTCTAACCTGATTTTCGAGAATCGTCTTGCCCATTTCTCGCTTGCAAACCGCATGACCACCTTGTCGTGCGCTGCGTTCCAGCATCAGCAGACCATATTTCTCAGGCTCCTGCAGCATCAGCTTGGCCGCCTTCTCGAAATCCTGCTTATCGTCCAAATCGAAGTCGAAAGCCCGGCTTGGCAGCTTCATACCCTTCACTACCCCCTGCGGATAATGTCCGGAATAATTAAACTGCACCAGTCTTCGCTTCGCCCCATCATTTCCTTCGCGAGCCAGTCGCAGATTAGCTTTCTGCTCGTAGCTTCCACGAATCAGTTTATATTCCTCTTGCGAGGTGATGGAGCGGGCAACTTTGTGCCCATTCTCCACCCTTATCAAATAACAGCTCATCTATGTGTTTCTACTAACTATTATTAAGTTGAACATCCATATATTTTATCGCTTCAACTGATATTCTACCAAAGCATCTGCAGCCTCTTCTGCCTCCTTCACCAGAGCGTTGCCGATATTGATTCCCTCATCGCAGAACACCTTCAAAGTGAGCTGAATAGCTCCATCCTTGGTCTTGCTCAATCGTCCATGCGCCAGCTTTCTGATCAGTACAGACTGAGAACGTACTCGTGGTTTGACCACGAAATCAAAAGTACCATCCGAAAGCTGCTGGGCAACGCCCTGCGAACGGAATCCCAGCACCTTCTCTCCCCCTCCATGCTCATTAGGAGCAAAGAGGAAACACTTGCTTTCATCGTAGAAAGCCATACCACCCAGCTGCACGTGCTGGCTACCATTATCCACCTGCTGGCCATTCACCTGCTGATTATTTACCTGCTGATTGTTTACATTTTTCTTCATATTCTGAATTGATTTGCGAGAAGAAACGTGTGGAATATTGCGCGCTTTACCATGGAAGATCCTCCGCAGTCCCAACTCAGTTAATAACTAAAACTACTTTTTTACCCTTTTACTTTTTCAATATCCGTAACGAGGATATCCTGGTAAACCTGACCATTATACTCACGAGCCGTGAATCGGAGCGTAACAGCAACCAGTGCTCCCGGAGCAAACTTGCACTGCGCCATATTGCCCAGCATAGCCGCAGCATATTGGTTCTCGTACTTGCCGCCCATCTCCTGCAACACGATGTTGCACTTCATCATCTGTCCGTTCTCACTCTTCTGGCTCTGCACGGCAAAAGCCTCGCCCTGCTTCACCACTCTCATAATCTGAGCATTCATAATTATAAAGTAGTCGGAAGTTGTTTCAAGATCACCAAACCATTTCGGCGTTGTCTTGTTTCTTCGACGCTGCAAAAGTACTGCGGAAAACAAGGCAAAACAATCCTTTTCCCACAACTTCCCCAAAAAACCCGTGATTTTGGGAAAAATCGGGCATTTCTTGGGAAAAAGTAAAAAGAAAAAGAAAAAGGAAGTTAAAAAGTAAAGAAAATAAAAAAATCACTTCTCTTTTCCCCAAAAAATCCCTCATTTTTCCCAACGTTGGGAAAAATCGTGGGAATCTTGGGAAAAATGCCTAATAAAAATAAAAAAAGCACCTCCTTCACCATCCATGAAGAAGATGCTTTTAACAAAAGCAACCAAAGTTACCCAAATATATTATACCCAATGCTAGTAACACTATCTATGTACTATTAAATTAATGAAGCTGTTTCAATTCTTCTTCTGTCAATCCGGTAGCCTGCATGATTTGTGACCAAGACATTCCCATTGACAACAAGTTGCGGGCTACTTCCACTCTACCCTTAGCTATTCCCTTTTCCTCGCCTTCAATATACGAGCCATAAAGGCCGGAGTAATAATCATCAACAGCCTTAATACTTTCATCGTATTTTTCCTGCTCCTCACTACTCAAGCAACGAACATCCGCCAATTTAGCTAAATGATCGAATATCTTCTTCTGCGCCGTAAACGGCAATCTTTCCAATACTTCCATATACTTCAATACATAAATCCATTTTTCAAAACCTGTCTCGCATTCTTCCTCACTCTTATCAAAGAAGGGAAGAGAAAGATAGATGAAACGAAGCTTATCAGAAAATATGGAGTCGCTAAACTTCTCCCTTAAAGCCACGTCTGTCCTAAACTTTGTCACTTCATGCTCCCTTGGCATAAAATTCATGATGCAAACCACATAAACCGGCACAAACTGGTATAAAACAGCAGTGCGGACACCAGCTTCATCAAACTTCTTGCGTTGGGCAACAAAAGCCTTACTAGCATAATAGATGGAACGATTCACAAAGAAGGGTACCCATCTGTTTTGCATCTCGACGATGAAATGCTTGTCATCGTCGGTAACACAATAGATATCAAAGATGCAGCCGCGGAGATCATTAGAATCTCCAAGCTGTTCCTTATCCTTGAATGTTACGTCCTTGATTTGAAACTCGCCTTCAAACAAGTCGTTCAAAAAATTAATCAGCAAGTCCTTGCTGAACTCTTGACCGAAGAGACGCTTGAAGCCCCAATCGGTAAAGGGGTTGATGTATCTACCCATAAGTCATTGTTTTAGATTCTATAAATCTGCTGCGAAGATACACTTTTTTATTGAAACTACCAAGAATTTCTAGAATTTTCTATGAAAAATAAGAAAAGAAAGAAATAAGGAGAGTGAAAGGTGAAGATCTGAACTGTCGCAAGTTTGCCCCCACTCGCCCTGAAGGGGCAGAAGCTCCTAGCCCAGGGCACTCGCCCTGGGTAAACCAGCAATCAACCTTGCGCCCTGTAAGGGCAAAAGCTTTAAAAATCAGTCGTCAAAAGCACCTCCTTCACAATTCCATGAAGAAGATGCCTTTAACAAGTTCAACCATAGTTACCAAAATATTTTATCACCAAAACGGGAACTTAATTCTTGTCTAAGAGTATTTGGGAGATTGCAATTTGCAAAAGCATGATGCCCAATGTAAGTAACACTCACTGGAATAACAATACTGCTCAAAGAAGAGCAATCACTAAATGCATAACACCCAATGCTTGTAATACGATCTGGAATAACAACGTTACTCAAAGAAGAGCAATGCCTAAATGCACACACACCAATGCTAGTAACGCTATCAGGAATAACAAGACTGCTCAAAGAAGAGCAACCCCAAAAAGTACTATCCCCAATGCTTGTAACGCTATCAGGGATGGCTATGTTAGTCAAAGAAGAGCAATCCAAAAATGCACACTTTCCAACACTAGTAACACTATTAGGAATAACAACGCTACGCAAAGAAGTGCAACCCCTAAATGCACTAGGCCCAATGCTGGTAACACTATCAGGAATAACAATATTAGTCAAAGAAGAGCAATCATAAAATGCATAGTCTCCAACACTAGTTACGCCATCAGGAATAACGAGACTACACAGAGATTTGCAGCCATAAAACGCTCTATTCCCAATGCTAGATACACCATCAGGAATAACAAGGCTACTCAAAGAAGAGCAACCTTCAAATGCATAATCCCCAATGCTGATTACACCATCAGGAATAACAAGGCTACTCAAAGAAGAGCAATATCCAAATGTCTCATTCTCAATGCTGGTTACACCATCAGGAATAACAAGGCTACTCAAAGAATTGCAACCCAGAAACGCACCCTTCCCAATGCTTGTAACGCTATCTGGAATAACGAGGCTAGTCAAAGACCAGCAACCCCGAAATGCACAATACCCTATACTAGTTACACTATTAGGGATAACAATATCTGTCAAAGATTTGCAGCCATAAAATGCACTTTTCCCTATGCAAGTAATGCTATTAGGAATAACAAGACTACTCAATGAAGAGCAACCTTCAAATGCACTATTCTCAATACAGGTAACACTATCAGGAATAACAATGTCTGCCAAAGATTTACAACCCCAAAAAGCACCAATCCCAATGCTGGTAACACTGTCAGGAATAACAAGGCTAGTCAAAGAAGTGCAACCACGAAATGCGCTGTCTCCTATGCTGGTTACACCATCAGGGATAACAATTTTAGCATGAATAGCGAGATAACATAAAGAAATACAACCTTTAAAGGCTCTATCCACAATACTCGATCCAGTAGCACGAATAACAAGACTGCTCAAAGATGAATATGTAAATTCTCTATCCACAATACTAGCAACACTATCAGGAATAATAAGGCTACTCAAAGAAGAGCAATCCTTAAACGCCTCATACCCTATACTAGTTACACCATCAGGAATAACAAGACTATACAGAGATTTGCAGCCATAAAACGCTCTATTTCCAATGCTAGTAACACTATCGGGAATAACAAGGCTACTCAAAGAAGAGCAATCTTCAAATGCACTATTCCCAATGCTAGTAACACTATCAGGAACAACTATGTCTGTCAAAGATTTGCAACAAAAAAATGCACAATTTTCAATACTAGTTACGCCATCAGGAATAACAAGACTGCTCAAAGAAGAACAACCAGAAAATGCACTATTCCCAATGCTAGTAACACTATCAGGAATAACAAGACTACGCAGAGACTCACAATATGCAAATGCCCTATCCCCAATGCTAGTAACGCTGTCAGGAATAACAAGACTGATCAAAGATTCGCAGCCATGAAATGCATCCCAAAATATGCTAGTAACACTATCAGGAATAACAAGACTACGCAAAGATTTGCACCCACTAAATGCACAATTTTCAATGCTAGTTACACTATTGGGAATAACAAAACTTTTCAAAGACTCGCAATCACTAAACGCACCAGTCACAATGCTAGTTATGCTATCAGGAATAACAATATCTGTCAAGGAACGACAACTTCGAAATGCCCAAGCCCCTATGCTAGTAACACTATCGGGAATAACAAGACTATGCAAAGATTCGCAATGATCAAATGCCCTATCCCCAATGCGAGTTACACTATCAGGAATAACAAGACTACGCAGAGACTTACAATATACAAATGCCCTATCGCCAATGCTGGTAACGCTATTAGGAATAACAAGACTGCTCAAAGATTCACAATATTCAAATGCACAATCCTCAATACGGGTAATGCTATCTGGAATAACAAGGCTGCTCAAAGATGAAAAGGAAAAAGCACTCTCCCCAATGCTAGTTACACTATTAGGAATAACAAGACTGTTCAAAGATTCGCAACCTTCAAAGGCACAATCACCAATGCTAGTTACTCCAGCTGGGATGACATAAGATGTTGTGTCTTGGTCTCTAAAAGAGATAATTGTACTTTTGTCTTTATCAAATAACACATTATTTTCATAAATAAAGTACGGCGACAAGCATTTCAGTTCGCCATACCAACCGCAAAAGAGATTGCCTTTAATGCTCACTACCCTATTAGGAATAACAAGACTACTCAGAGAAGTGCACCCATCAAATGCACTCTCTCCAATGCTTATAACACTCTCGGGAACAACAAGACTACGCAAAGAAGTGCAACCTTCAAATGCCCAATCACAAATAATCTTTGTATCTTTTTTAATTGAATAGTTTCCATCAAGTTCTTTTGGCGATCTTAACAATTTTCTCCCGTCTTTGCTATATGTCACTCCATATTCATCTGTAATAGCCTCATTAAAATTTTCATGTATTGTTGATGTTGTCATATCTTCATTCACTGACAGAAAAGTTATCATCGATTTCTCGTCTATCCAATCTGCCAACAGTACCGGAAATTTTCCCACTTTGTCTTGACTCTGAACTAAGAGTTCCCAATCCAAATACTTTGCAGAAGTACTGTGCGAATAAGCCCCAACCATATTCTGTTCATCATCAATCTGATAACACGCATCATCGGCACATTCCTTCTGATCTTTCAAGAAACATTTGAGGGCATAATATTTCCCAGTACTCTTGTCCTGCATCTTAAACACCACGGCAAAAGCACCACTAATGTGATATGGCTCTCCGTGATCATCTAATACGGGAGTCAGGTGAGCCAACTTGTCAAGATTGTTACCAGCATCTTGAATGGCCTTTACATATTCTAATATTGTTGGATACTGCATACTATGTTCTTTTATTAATTGTTTTTAGTCGTATTTTCATTCGACATTGCAAAGATACACATTATATTGAAAAAACAACAAAGAAAACTATGAAAAATTACAAGGTATTTCAAAGCTTTTGCCCTTACAGGGCGCCTTGCTGATTGCTATTATACCCAGGGCGATTGCCCTGGGCTAGGAGCTTCTGCCCTTTCAGGGCGTGTGGAGCTTACTTGCAAAAACTGAATCAGTTTAGATTCTATAAATCTGCTGCGAAGATACACTTTTTAATTGAAACTGCCAAGGAATTCTAGTTTTTTTCAAAAAGAAGGAAAAGAAAGAGATATGTAGAGAGAAATGGGGAAGGTGCGCCTCCCCCATCGCACCTTCCCCATCTCTTGTTTCAAACACCAAAACTTCTCATCAATTCTTCCCTTTTCTCCAGCTTATAATACAGCTCCTGGGCGGTATGATAATCGGGATCGGAATCTGCAAGCCACTCATCAAAGGGGCGGTTGTGGTTCATCTGCGTTTCCTGCTTGCGGAACGACTCCACCACGCACCTCTTTTCTACATCAGGAAACATCAGGTTCATGCGGGCGGCAAAGGCAGACTTGTCCTTATCCTCCTTCACCATGTGGAACGTATATTTCATCAGACACCACACAATGTACCAGTCCTGCTGCTTCGTGATGTTGCCCTTTAGCCAGAACTCCAGCCTCTTCTTCAGCTTGGCAGGATCTACCCAGTTGGCAAAGAAAGAATCGCCATGACGCTCATACTCATCAGCCCTGGCTATTTCTACCGCCAACATATCATGCTCACCTTGATACATAAACAGATTTTCAAAATCCCCGGGCGAAGCCTCCTCTCTTACAAGCATGTGGACAAGCTCCTCCTCATTCTCCTCATCCTCCACATTATTGAACCAGATAGAACAAAGCGTATAATTGTTGAATTTCCCCTCTACTTCACTCATCACTTTCTGTAAACTCAAAGTGGTAATCTCTATTCTTCTCTCTTTCAGATGACGCTTCTGCACCTTGGCTACATGCTCCAGATGAGCAGGTAGCGTATGCTCATCAAATCTTCTTTTGATGTAATGATAAATGATGGCAGCTTCGTGGTCGGTGCGGAAAACTCGGGTCTTGTACAAATCGGTAAATTCTCTGTATATGTAGGTAACCGTGGCGACGGTCTTCTCCAAAGCCAACTTCAATCCGCTAGAGATAAAGTTCTTGTAGTGAGACTCATAGTTCGAAAGGTCTGCGTCAGCCGGAGCCTCCTGCTTCTCACACAGCTTGAAAAGATCTTTGCCACTGGGCATCTGACCATACTCCTCCACATCCAGCAGATAGTCTGCATGCTTTCGGGCGATGGTCTGAATGTCATTCAGCACCTTCTCTAAGATTTCCGTATAGATAGCCATCAGTTCATTATCATAGCTTTTGTAGATGGTAATATAGACTTTCTTATGGAGCTTATGAATATATTTAAGAAAATCTGTCAATTGCTCGGCAAGGTCTTGGTAAATATGATAATAATAGGTAAGACCCTTATGCTTTCCAGTATTCCATTGAATGTCTTCTATAGCATATTGAATCTCCTTACATAAATGTTCAGCCTCTCTCTTAAACAGGGCAACATCTTCTTTGGTTATAGGGGTGTATTTCTTGGCTCCTGTAGCCTCATCTATAACAAACAGGTCTTCTTCTGATTTGATTTTCAGACGAAAAACGTAACGATTATCGGTATTGTATAGGTATTCTGATTCCATTGTGTTTATGTTGTTTAATTACGAACTCAACCGCCGATTCCATGCGGTACATAGAAATGGCCCCCTCAAAGTTACAAAAAAATGGCGAAAAATCAACGATTACTATAGAATATAAACACAAAAAACGAGAAAAAAGCCTTTTAAACAAGAAAAAATCACCATTTTATCGCTTTTTTCACAGCTTTCCAAACATCAGATATTATCACACCCATCTATTTATTCTATCTATTTAGTATTCAATCTCATACCAATTAGAGCCACATTCCTTTGTTATAGAATATTGCACTTTCTAAATAAAAATGAGAGAGAGAGCTTTTGCAAAAGGCTGGTAGAAAAACACGCTCGAAGCCCAGAAAATGAGGCTCAAAAGGCAATTTTCACCCCCTCAGAACGGCCCAAATAAGATGGAAAATGAGTATTTTCTGCTTGGGGAACGGCAAAAATCAGAAATAACTTAACATATTTACATAATATCAAGACAAAACGAAGAGGGAGAGTATAGAAAAACAGAAGAGAATCTATAGCTTTTAAAGATACAATTCTAAGAAAGTACAGCTTTCACTAACAGGCAATATCTTGCTATTAAACAACATCTTACAACAATACAGCGTTACATTTTTTAGAATCAAGCCAAACCCTCTATCAGGTCATTTCGGGTCAAAGTCATTTCGGGTCATTTTGAAAATACAATGTCATTTTCAGCCATAGTATAATATAAATATATTTATATTATACTATGAGTGACTTTGCGCCCCGAAAATGAAAATGACCCGAAATGACTTTGACCCGAAATGACCCAGAAGACGTAAAAAGCTTCTGCCCACCTTCAGAACGAAAGAAAATGCTGGTTGAAACGAAACGTGTAAATATCTCCAACAGTTACATATCTGTATATCAGCTACTTACGCCATTTTTACCATCTTATTCCGATAAAAACTTGCTTTCGCCTTCGAAATTTTGTATCTTTGCAGCGGCAATCGAAGGAACAGCCTATTGTGCCGAAAACCGGTCATCTATGAAGACCGGGGCGGGGCTTAAATGATGGCAGGCGCCGGTCATCTATGAAGACCCAAAATCGGGCAGAAACGAGGGCTTCCGGGTAGTTGTGATTCAGTGAACTCTTAAACACAGAACAGAGTATGATTAACTACAGCATCGTAATGCGCAGCGTGAACGCAAACCTCCT
>ERZ791626.1512-NODE-1512-length-16082-cov-3.127160_pt1 | contig 16082 bp, 10 predicted proteins | sample MGYA00510266_ERZ791626 | MGnify/ENA primary metagenome ERZ791626 (study PRJEB30046, sample SAMN00715208) | human gut metagenome | study: EMG produced TPA metagenomics assembly of the A metagenome-wide association study of gut microbiota in type 2...
ACCTGATCCTTGCTGTATCGTTCCGTAATACGTTTGGCGAGGAAGATTTCAACGATTTTTCGCCCGAACCCGTTTTCTCCCCGTGCAAGGGCGCGAGACTTGAGATCGTAGGCGTTTCGAGCGAGTTGCTGGGTGATGGTGGATGCCCCCTGGTTGACGTCTCCGTTGGCGCGCAGAAGTTCCAGTGCGGCGCGGGACATGCCGATCAAGTCATAGCCGGGATGTTCCCGGAAGCGGGAATCTTCCTGGGCGATGAGGGCATTGATCATGTTAGGCGATACTTTGTCCAAGGTCACGTAACTGCGGTTTTCGACGTAGATACGGCCTATTTCTTCGCCGTTGCGGTCATAGATAATGCTGGGTTTTTCGAGATCGTTGATTCGTTCGAGATCGAATTCCATAGCCCACTTTTCGTAACGTTCCGTGACGAATGAGTAGAGGCCCCATCCCGCCAGGGCCCCCAGGACGCCAAGGATCAATGTACCTAACACCAGCAGTTTCAAAAACTTTTTGAAACGGCTTTTCTTGGAGTAGGCTGTATGGCGGCGCTTGTTGGCGATGTTGTGCCTGTGCGGGCTCTGTGAGCTGAGTTCTGACATATCCTGTATAGGCAGAAGGGCGGAAGGCGCTTGCATATGCTTGCGCTCACAGCGAACCTAGCTTATTCGGGCATGAAGATCAACTACAAGCAAGAGATATTGTGACAAACAAATGAGGGGAACCCCGTCCTGAACGGAATTCCCCTTTGGGATCAGACAGTGGTTTTCTCTCAGTATCTGTGTCTGAGTTCGTTGATGGCCATAGCCATGTCACTGGCTTTGAAGGTGGAGGAACCGGCGACGAGAACATTGGCTCCGGCCTGGGTGCAGAAGGATGCATTGCCGGATCCGATGCCTCCGTCCATTTGGATATGGAAGGAAGCTCCGTGTTCTTCCTTCCATTTTGCCGCTTTCTGGGTTTTATAAAGGACTTCCGGCATGAAGGACTGTCCACCAAAACCGGGAACGACCGACATGACAAGCAGGAGGTCGATTTCCCCCAGGTAGGGAACAACTTTTTCAAATGGCGTGGCCGGGTTGATGGCAATGCCGTTCAAGACGCCCGCTTCGCGGATGCGACGCAAGGTGTCGTGGAGGTAGTATTCGTCACCGAGTTCGACGTGGATGCTGATCAGGTTGACTCCGGCTTTGACGAAACGGTCGAAGTAATGATCAGGTCGTTCAATCATCAGGTGGGCGTCGAGAAAAGCTTCCGGGCCGACGGCTTCGCGGACGGCAGAACACACGGCAGGGCCGAATGAGATGTTGTCTACGAAGTGACCGTCCATAATGTCGAGATGGAGCCAGTCCGCTCCGGCGGCGAATGCGCGGCGTGACTCTTCCCCGATTCTAGTGAAATCGGCGGCGAGCAGTGATGGCGCAATGAGCGTACTCATGGGATTTTGGTGTCTGGCGGGGATGAATCAGGCGTTGGGAGTCACGACGATATTGATGAGTCGTCCTGGTACGACAATGACTTTGCGGATCGTATTGCCGTCCGTATAGGTTTTGATCTTCGGTGATTCCAGTGCCATTTTTTCAGCATCTTCGCGGCTGATTCCGGCGGGGACTTCCAGTTTGTCCCTGAGTTTGCCGTTGACTTGAACGACGAGAGTGACGGTGTCTTCCCGGAGCATGGCCTCGTCGCATGCCGGCCATGCGTGTTCGCAAAGCTGAGTGCGCGGCAAGGACGGGAACGAGTCGCAGAGACGGGAGTAGATTTCTTCCGTGATATGCGGTGCAAAAGGATTCAGGAGGATGAGCAGGTTGACGTAGTCTTCCAGAACGATGGCATCGGCGGATGTCATGGCGTTGACGCATTCCATCATTTTGGAGATGGCCGTATTGAAGGACATGGCTTCGATGTCTTCCGTCACTTTGCGGATGGTCTTGTGCACTTCCTTGGACACGGCGAGGCGTTTGTCGTTCGGAAGGGATGCAACGATCTTGCCGGAGGGCGTCCAAATGCCTTCCTGGTTTTCCATGAAGGCCACGCGCCATACGCGGGCCAGGAAGCGGGAGATGCCTTCGACTCCTTTGGTTGCCCAAGGTTTGACGTCCTTGAGCGGTCCCATGAACATTTCGTACAGACGCAGGGCGTCCGCTCCGTATTCCTGGACAATATCGTCAGGATTGACGACGTTACCCCGGGATTTGGACATTTTTTGTCCGTCTTCACCCAGGATGAGCCCCTGGTTGACGAGTTTCTGGAAGGGCTCGTTGGTCGTCAGATAGCCGAGGTCGAAGAGTACTTTGTGCCAGAAACGAGCGTAGAGAAGGTGAAGGACGGCGTGTTCCGTACCGCCGACATAGAGGTCGATGCCTCCCGGGTTATGGTTGGCTCCCATCCAGTATTGCTCGACTTCCGGGGAGATGAATTGTTCCGAATTGTTTGGGTCGAGGTAACGGAGATAGTACCAGCAGGAACCGGCCCACTGGGGCATCGTGTTGGTTTCTCGCTGGGCTGTCGGCGAATACTGCATCCATTCGGTTGCCTTGATTAAGGGGCCGCGGGGGTCGCCCGTGGGCTTGAAATCTTCCATTTCCGGTTGTAGCAGGGGCAATTCGGATTCGGAGATGGCGTGGTGGTGTCCGTCTTCCCACACGATGGGGAAGGGTTCCCCCCAGTAGCGCTGGCGGGAGAAGAGCCAGTCACGGAGCTTGTAATTGACTTTGCGCCGGCCGACTCCCTGTTCTTCCAGCCAGTCGATCATTCTGGCCTTGGCCTCTCTTGTGGGCAGGCCGGTGAGGAATCCGGAGTTGACGCTGGTACCGTCATAGCCGCAATAGCCTCTCCAATCTTCGTCGGCGGATGGCGGCTGGACGACTTGAAGAATCGGCAGGCCGAATTTGGTGGCAAAGGCAAAATCGCGTTCGTCGTGTGCGGGTACGGCCATGATGGCGCCCGTTCCGTAGCCGGTCAACACGTAGTCGGCGATCCAGACGGGGATTTTGTCACCATTGACGGGATTGGCAGCGTAGGCTCCGGTGAAAACGCCTGTTTTATCCTTGGCGGTTTCCGTACGTTCCAGATCGCTTTTGCCGGAGCATGCAGCCCGGTAGTCGTCGACGGCTTGTTTCCGGTCCGGAGTCGTGATTTGGGCGACAAGTTCGTGTTCCGGAGCAAGCACCATGTAGGTGGCTCCGAACAGGGTATCCGGGCGGGTTGTATAAACGGTTACTTTATTGCCGTCTATGTCGAAATCGACTTCGGCTCCTTCGGATTTGCCGATCCAGTTGCGCTGGAGCATTTTGATGGATTCCGGCCAGTCGAGAGGTTCGAGTTCGTCAATCAGACGTTCCGCATAGTCGGTAATGCGAAGCATCCACTGGCGCAGAGGACGGCGTTCGACCGTGTTGCCTTTGGAACGCCATTCTTCTACCTCTTCGTTGGAAAGGACTGTGCCGAGTTCCGGAGACCAGTTGACGGATACTTCGGCGACATAGGCCAGGCGCCGGTCATCGATTTCATCGCGGGTCAGTCCCTTGGCTTCCAGTTCGGCAATGGGACGAGCCTTGCGGGATTCCTTGTCGTAATAGGAATTATAGAGTTTCAGGAAGATCCACTGGGTCCAGCGGACGTATTGGGCATCCGTGGTCGCAATTTCGCGGTCCCAGTCGTAGGAGAATCCCAGCATTTTGAGCTGGCGGCGGAAGTTGTCGATATTCTGCCTGGTTGTGATTTCCGGGTGTTGTCCTGTTTTGATGGCATACTGTTCGGCAGGCAGCCCGAAGGAATCCCACCCCATCGGATGCAGGACGTTGAATCCGTTCATTCGCTTGAAACGCGAAATGATGTCGGTAGCGGTGTAGCCTTCCGGGTGGCCGACGTGCAGCCCGGCTCCGCTGGGATAGGGGAACATGTCCAAGGCATAGAATTTTGGCTTGGATGCATCGAAACCGGGATCGCCGGGATTGGCTACTTTGAAGGTTTTGCGTTCCTCCCAGATTTGTTGCCACTTGGGTTCAAAAAGGTCAAAAGGATAAGGTTTCTTTCGCTCGGACATGACGGCGGACAACATAGTGAACATGACTCGTTCAATCAAGACAAACAAGCGCCTAAGTCCACATAGCCTCATTTCCTGCTTTTGATGCTTCGGAACGGCGGACCGGTCGGAAAGATTGCCAGTTGACCGGAATGGGCTTGCTTCTGCATGGGGAAATGTCCATGAGTTGTTCCATGAGAAAACTTCTTGTCAATGTTCCGTTTCTGGTAAGCCTTCTGGCCATTGTAGGCGTGTCGTACTATGTACTGCCTGCTTTCAGCGGTATTCGCGAGGCCGATTCAGGGAGCTGGTGGATTCTGTTTTTCCTGAACCTGTCTCTTTTTGCCGCATTTGCCTTGGCTGCTCTTTTTGTTCCCCGTACGTACCATCGTCCCCTGACGATGTCCCTGCTTATTACCTTGATCTGCATGTACGAACTTGCCTGGACGGGCTCTTTCCCGATGAATGAGGCGACTTTTGCTAGGATTCTTCCCGGGCGTATGGATCAAGCCATTGAAATGTGGATCGACGCATCTCTGGCCGCGTTGCAGTGGTCGCTGATCGGCTCCGCCGTGTACTGGATTTCCTTCGGAGTCATCCGATACGGAGTGAACCGTTCCCGCATTGTGTCCGGGAATGGGGAGTGAACTTGTTTTCCCCGACAATAAAACGGGATGCAACCGGTTCTGGCTGCATCCCGTTGATCTCGGGGGATTCCGGAGCGGACTCCGGAAGATGATGTACGACTTAGAAGGCGTAGCTTACCCCGGCATTGACTCTGTGGTAGGTTGACTTGTTCCTACCTTCGAATTCATAGCCGGCGTACGTCGTCCAGCGGGGATTGATTACAAGGGTACTGTTGTAATTGACTCGCACGGCATTGCGATCCGGACGAACCCCTCTGGAAGTCCAGGTGAAGTCATTCAACAAGCGAGTAGCCTGGGTTTTCGGATCGTTGCGCATGACGTCGGGGACGTAACTGACAGCCAAGCTGTTGACCCACTGAACGCCGTTGCTGAACTGGATGGACTTGCTGATTCCGACACCTACGGGAAGGCTCAGGTTCTTCAGGTCTCCACGGTCGAAATGCCGGGCGTCATATCCGGTTTCCGTGAATGAATTCTGGTTCACCTGAGTATATTCGATACCCAGGAACGGGGAGAGCGTCCAGCTCTTGTTCAGGTTGTGATCCCAGGTTGCCTGGAGAGTGGCGAATCCCATCCGGTTTTGCCATTTGCCATGGGAGGCTCCTCCTTCATAGTAGGAGTCCAGCTTGTTGGTGACCCAGCCGAATCCCGCGGAACCGTTGATGGTGATCGCATTGTTGGGAGACAACTGCTTTCTCCATGCTCCGTACAGCAGGGCTGTGTAGGAAGTTTGGTCCACTTCGCTGATCCAGGTGCGGCTCTTGTTCGTGCCATACAGATTGCCGAAGGCGGCGCCCAGAATGGTATTGGGAGTGAATCTGCGGTCTGCGCCTACGGCGTATCCGCCGCCATTGTAGTCATAGCCGTCGATGCCGTTGTGTGTGGCGTGGTAGGTGAAGTCACCCAGTCCCTTGATCCAGAAGTTGTTTTCCGGTCCCAGCAGGAAGCGGGTAATACCAACCTGTCCCAACGCAGCGTTGGAGACGGATTTGATATTGGACGCGGAGCTCCACATGGAGTTGCCGATATCCGAACCGGCCAGTTCCGGAAGGATTTCTTTGATCTTGGCGGTGGGATTCCATACGGCATACAAGTGCTCGTTGATTCCGTCTCCGTCTTCGTCTGTCCATTCCTTGGTCCAGTACCCCGCATATGTGTAGGGGGAGTCGACTACATTCGTTCCGGTAGCGGAGGAGTAAATGTCGTCAAAGTCCCCGGTGGTACCGGGAAGGGCTTCGTCGCCGATAGAGATGGCAAGGAAGTGCTGTTCCGTGGCCCAGCGGTTATGGGCATAATCGCTCAGGGAGTCGGCGACGCCCATCAGTCCGCCCATGGTGTGGCTGCTGGCCTGTTCGATGTGCAGGCCGGAGCTGTAATCGTCCATGAAGGGACGGAAGTCAAAGATGACTCCCTTGCTGATGTCAACGGTGTCGGCTCGGAACGTAGCTCCTCGTCCGGTTCTCAGAGTGACTCCGCTTTCCAGAGCAATTGCGTTGCTGTTTACGGAACTGTTGCCCGTAATTTCCAGGGTGCCCTTCTTGACGGTGAAGGAGGAGTCCTTGGAGAGATCGCTGTTTCCGTAGGTGACTCCGTCTTCCAGAATCAGCGTTCCGTCGTACAACGTAGTTTTGCCGCTTACGTTGAAGTATTTGGATTCATCCAGGCGCTTTTGCCAGTCTGCTTCCGATTCTCCTTCTGCCTGAGTGATCAGTTTGTCTGCTTCCGCACCGGAGAATCGGATGGTTCCCGCGAATTCCGGAGCAGTTCCGTCATACGGAGTGGCATCCACATCTTCGGACTTGTTCAGGTCAAAAGCGATGTTGTCATATTCGGCGCCGTCACCTCCATTGCGGAATGGATCGTAAAAGGTTACCGAATTTCCTTCCTGGGCGCGGAGCGCAACGCTGTCCATGGAAAAGATCCCGTCGGTGCCGAAGACGATGGAATTGAGGATGGGATTGTCCCCTCCGCGTTTTTCCGTGTTGCCTTTGACGATGATATCTCCCTGATCTGCGGAAAAGACAGCATCATGGAAAGCAAGGTACATGGCGCCAGCTACGCCGTCGACGGCATTGTTCTCAATGAGTACGCCGCCGCGGTTGTTGATGAATTCCAAGCCGTTGTTTGCTTGGAGGGCGCCTACGTCCCATTTTGCCGTATTTTCGGAGATCGTGACCTTCCCGGTATTGACGAGGGAGATTTTCCCTTCTACGACCAAGGCTCCGTAGCCGTAGTCCGTTGATTTATTTCCGGAAATGGAGATGTCCCCCGTGTTGGCAAAAGTCAGATCTCCACGGAAGATACCGACACCGTAGTGCCATCCTGCCGTGTTGTTGTCCAGGGCGATCTTCCCTGTATTGGTGAAAGATGTATCGCCCGTGACTTCCATGGCTCCGCTATAGTTGTCTGCGCTGTTTCCGGAAATGGAGATGTCTCCCGTATTGGCAAAGGTCACCCCTTCTTCGAATAGGGCCGCGCCCCCATTCCATCTGGCTGTGTTGTCGTCTATGGTGATCTTTCCTGTATTGGTGAAGGAAGTTTCGCCTTTGACTGCCAATGCTCCGTAGCCGTAATCTATTGATTTGTTTCCGGAAATGGAGATGTCTCTCGTATTGGCAAAGGTCAGGTCGCCCTGGAATTGACCGACACCGTAGCCCCATCCGGCCTTGTTGCCGTCCATGGTGATTTTCCCGGTATTGGTGAAGGAAGTATTGCCGCTGATTTCCAATGCCCCGTTATAGTTGCCTGCGTTGTTTTCGGAGATGGAAATATCCCCTGCGTTCGTCACGCTGAAATCACCATAAAAACGAAGCGCTCCGTTGGAACCTCCTGTAGAATTGCCTTTAATGGTGATATCGCCGGTATAGGCAAAAGAGGTTTTCCCGAAAACGGCGATACCTCCCATCTGTTTTCCGGAACTATTGTCGGAGATGGTGATGTCCCCCGTATTGGTCACAGTCCAGTCATTGGTAATCCAGCCTACGGCATAAGTATTGCCGGCAGAGTTATTAATGAATGTAATGGAACCGATGTTGTTGAGGATGACGTTGCCGCTGACCCCAAAGGCTCCGACATTGTTGGCCGCTCTGTTGCCGTCAAAGCGCAGGTCTCCCTGTACATTGGAAATGGTCAAATCCTGGCCGCTGTAAATAGCGCCGTAGTTGCCGTTGTATGCGGAAACCAGTGCGCCGGAATCAGCTACATTGTTTTTGAAGATGACGTCGCCGGCGACCGTATCTATCTTCATGCCGCCTCCGGTTCCCTCCTTGCCGTCAACGGTTCCCGCATAAGCGTAAATGGCGCCGGCCATCCATGCGGAGTTTCCCTCAAAGGTAATGCTCCCATTGATGTTCTGGAACGTGACGGCGACATCTCCGGCCGGGATGTAATCCTTCAGGTTTTCGGAACCCGAGTTGGAGGCCCCTGCGTAAATAGCTCCGCCGATGTTGGAATAGTCTTCATGGGGGGACTGCCCTGTAGAATTATTGCTGAACAGGATGGACCCGGTGTTCTTGAAGTTGATCGTTCCCCAGGCGAACAAGGCTCCTCCGAGAGCCTGGCCTTGCTGTCCGTCATTTCCAAGCGTGTTGTTGGTGAAGGAAATATTGCCCACCTGGGAGAATGTGACGTCTCCCCGGGCATTGATGGCGCCTCCGGCATTGGTATCTGTATTGACGATGGATCGGCAATTGTTGAAGGAAATGTCCCCCATGTCGGTGAAGATGAGCATTTCTGCGCGGATGGCTCCGCCTCCTTCGTTGGGGTTGATCCATTTAGTGTTGTTTATCGAGGAACAATTGTCGAAACTCATGGACATGCCCGCGCCGGTAAATGTCATGGTTGACTGGTTGGGCGGAGTGTGAGCAACCTCAATTTGATTGAAGAAAACGCTCCCTCCGAAAATGGTGTCTTCTGTCTGAAAGTCAGAGAAAGTCAAATCGTCTTTCAACGTATATGTGATGTCTCCCTGTGTCTCCTGACGGTCGGTAACGGAGCCCTGATGGAGATCCTGAGCCTGTTGGGCGGTCCCCATCTGGGTGATGGCGGCCGACATAAGAAGCAGGATCGCGGATACTGTGAATTTGGGTTTCATAATATGCGGTAAGGTTCTTTGCTTGATTGCAGACTTGATTCGAAATCCCGTCTGGAAAACAGATTGGAGATTGTTGCTTGCTTCAATGTCTGTAAGCGTTAGATTATATTAATTATTGTTTTTTACACGTGCAGACTTACCACAGGAAAAATAGGCTCAGGAATCATTTTTTATTGATCGTTGATTGTAAAAAGTCTCCATAGTTTGTTCATAGAAATATTGTTTGCGTCATACATATTGTATGAAATGGTATTTTCGCGGAAATGATATAAAATCTGTAATTGTATGATTTTCAATTATAATTGAATAATATCTCGAATCGTATTATTGTTGTGTTTTTGCAAATTTATAGAAGTATTATGATTGTAGGATTATGAACATTTTCGGAAAAATATACCATTATAGCTATAGGATGATTGGAAATGAATTTGATGCTAATATTGTGTATTCATGAGAAATAGATCAATAAAATATATAGGGAATGATGGTAAAATTTCAAAGATAATTCAATGTCGAATATAGGAAGAAACGAGTGAGGCTTCTATTTAATATTTCAAATAAATTTGAAGAAAATCAATGAATATATTGAAATATACCCTGTTTTATGCAAATAAAGAAAGACGCGTGGTGGGTGGTATTCGGACCTCCGGCTCCGGATTGATCGCTCCGGTCGGGAAGAATTGGTCTGCCCATGTTGAACATATCTCGTCACCGGGGGATGTTCTTGACACAAGAGTGTGAGCAATTAGACTCAAAAAACTGTATTCCGGATTGCAAAAAGCAGAACCGCCATGGGAGATATCATCAAAATCAAGGTTGTTAGCGACGAGCTTAGAGGGTTTCCCAATGGTGTTGGCGAATCCGTACTTCGGGACGATTGCCTGTTCATGAATGATGCCTGGACGAAGGACTACGACTGGATGGTGGTCTATGACGATTTTCCCCGGGGCGACGTCGGCACGATTGTGAGAGAGAAGGAATTGCTGGCCTGTCCTCGCGAGAGAACCATTCTGGTAACGGCAGAGCCGCCTTCCATCAAAATTTACAGTTCTCCCTTTACCCGTCAGTTCGGCTATGTTCTGACAACTCATCCGGCATGGTGCCTGCCGCATCGCGGATACAGACTTGGGCGAGGATGTCTGAGATGGATGGCAGGGTACGATCTGGAGGAATCCCTTTCCATGCCGGACTATCCGAAAGACAGGACTATTTCTGCCGTGTGTTCCGCCAAGCAGCAGAAACACACGCAGCATTTTCGACGCTATACCCTCATCAAGTATTTGCAGGATCACCTCGACGATATGGTTTGGTATGGCTGGGGTGTGAAGAATCTCGACCACAAATACGATGCCCTGAACCGGTACAAATACCACATAGCCGTTGAAAATTACATCAACGACTACCATTGGTCCGACAAAATTTCCGATCCTTTTCTGGGGTTGTGTCTGCCTTTTTATGCGGGAGATCCCAGAATCGGAGAGATCTTCCCGGAGGACAGCTACATTCCTATCCCTATTGACGATCCTCCTGAAGCTTTGCGCATTATTCGGGCAGCCATTGCCAACAACGAATACGAAAAACGCCTGCCGGCTATCCGCGAAGCCCGCCGTATCCTTGTGGAGAAGTATAACTTCTGGCAGCAGGTGGTAGATTTAATTCACGACCACATGGCTTCTCCTAAGGCTCAACAGGATAAGGTGAAGCCGAATTTTGTGTTCAAGGGGCGCCATGCGTTGCGTTGGAATCCATTGAACCTTTGCATAGAAGGATTCGAAATAGCCCGCTACAAATTGTTTGCGCTGGCAAGCAGTAAAAAGTATTGAGCGTCTTTCCGTATTACTGGAATTTGATAGAGGCTTTCATGCGTTTTTGCATACGCGTCTTGCCCATGGATGTCCCCATGATGCAGAAGCGGTGGAAAATGTACTGCAGGAGGGTACGCTTTTTTCTGTCGTTTTGGGATCGGTTGTTGTCCTGATTGATTTCGCTGATCGGAGCAAAATGTTCATCGGGCCAGGCAAGATCGGGCTGGACGCCGGTAGCCACGAAGTCCCCGTGGAAACACGCGTAAGCCAGGAATCCATCGAAAGGAAGCCAGTATCGGCGGAAGGCATCCAGCATTTTTTGAGCTCCGGCTTTTGTGTATAGAATACTCGTTGATTCCCAAGGGAATTTCTTAGGAAAAGTCAATTCGCATTTGCGACCTGCCTGGGAAGGAAGAACATGGTAATGCGGAGGAGCTGTCCAGAGTTTGATGCAATCCCATCCTGATGTGTGCTCAAGGATTTCATCCAGCAATTCAACAAAGTCGGGATGGAATGAAACATCGTCTTCGTTGACAACGCAGTAATCGTACTCCGATTCAACAAATAGGCGCAGCGCCTTGAGATGGCTTTGAATGCAGCCGAGTTCGTTAAGGGTCATCCCTGCGGGGAATTCCTTCAGCCTTCTTTTCACATCATACTCCGGCAAATTGTCCGGGGACAGGTCTTTCCCATGGACGGCGGGAACGATTTGAAGAGGGATTCCCACTTTTCGGGCTTGCTCTTCCACGTGCTGGCGTCTGGCAACGGATTGCTCCAGGTTGATTGCCAGGTGCAAAACCTTGGTAAGGGCAGATGATTGCATGATGATGATTTTGTTGGGAAATGTCTGTTTTAGAAACGAAAGACCCGATCTGGTGGGAATAGAGTTTATTCTGTGGGTGTTTCGAAGAGAACTAAAGACATTTGAAGTAAAACGGATTGATAAATCGCTTGCAAGAAAAATTTGACGTGAGACGGATTGCCAAACCGCTTGCAAGGAAAAAAATTCTGCCTCTGGAATAATTATATTCCAAAAAATAACAGACAAGGGGGATTGATGTTGTTTTTTTCGATGTTTTATTAGGTTTTCATTATTAGTGTCTTATATTATTAATAAGCGGTTTGGCAATCCGCTATGTATCCAACAACACTAAATGCCTAAAAAATCAATCATTATGGGGAAAATTAAAATTTTAAACTATTTTTCTTTGGTGTGGAAACAGTTGGAACGATGGATTGCAATAAACAAATTACCGCTTTCAATTGCTTTGCTTGTTTCTTTATTGTACGTCGTTTTATTTGATGTCGGCGTACGTGAATTCTCAGGAATGGCTCTTGTTTGGAAAATACTTTATACGACGGTTCAGATTTTCCTTTTTACCTTACTTTTATCGCGCTTGAAGTATGTTGGCGGAATTATTTTTGCGTTAGCCAATATTATAGTAATTGTTTTACAATATGCCAAGATTGTTTTTTCCCTTGATTTGTCTCCGGCAATTGTCAATGCGACATTCCAAACGACTTGGAATGAGGTGCTTCCGTTAATTAATATCTATATTGTTCTGGCAATATTGGCTTGTTTGTCGTTAAGCTTTTTATACATTAACTGGTTGAACCGCAAGCTCATCGTCGCCCATAACTGGTGGTGTTTGGGAGGGTGGCTGGGTTTGTATGTATTTTACCTGCTTCTTCCCGGCATGTTTGCCTACAAGCAACCATGGGTTCTATGCAATACGATGACGCGCGAAATTTTGGAGAATCCGTTTTTAAGGGAACATGCAGAACGTGAATATTCCTGGTTATGGAAGAAGAATGTTAGAGAGCACTTCCTGAGTCCCGCTTTTAAATACAACAGAATTTTGTCGTATACTCGCGATTATTTCAAGAATATCGATACGCAAGATCCGGCTGTTTTAGCATCTCATGCCGAACGGGAAGACGAACCTATGGTTTTTGTGCTTGTCATCGGGGAATCTTTACGCGCAGATCATTTTTCTCTTTTTGGATACGACAGGGAGACCAACCCTTTACTTTCCAAAATTCCCAATCTTTATGGATTCCCTCGTTTCTATTCTTTTCAGACGGGAACCTCGTCGTCAATTTATGGTATTTTGACAAATGCCGATATAGAACATCCACATGCAACAATGAAATCATTCGCATCGGTGTTAAAGAAGCACAAGTTCAAATGCTCTTTGATTACGTCAAATTATGGGGTCATGACCTTTTTTACAGCGGCCCATATCCAGCCTTCGTTTACGACTTTTGCTGATTCTGTTACGGATTGCGAATACGGCAACACGCCTGCACTGAAAGCATTGTCGCAGGCGGTCAACAGTAGCCCCCGGCAGCTTGTCGTACTACAAAACGGGATGGGACATTTCCCGTATTATTGTGATGAACGGTACAAGAAATACCGGCCATGTGATTTTAACGGCGATCCGCCGTTTCAAAAGAAAGAAACGATGGAACGAATGTTGAATGCCTACGATAATTGTGTGATCGGGATTGACGATTTTCTGGCTCGATCCATCGCGATTCTCAAGGATAAAAGAGCTGTTTTGTTATTCGTATCTGACCATGGGGAGTCGTTCGGGGAAAATGGAAGATGGTCTCATTGCGGGCCTCTGACGTGCAGAGAACAGAGACATATTGCAGCTTGTATTTGGTTTTCAGATAAATACAGGGCAACCAACGCCAGGCAGGTAGAGAACATTTTGTCTCACAGGAATCAACCTTTGTCACACGATCACATTTACCACACAGTTATTTCCATATGTGATATTCAGTCACAGGTTCAAAATCCCAAGCTGGATTTAACGAATCCTGAGATTGAAACAGCCAAGGAACCGTAAGCTGTCAGGATTGTGCGACAGGAGACTAGTTTCTTGTTTGAATGAGGACTTTGAATTCGGCTCCTGCTCCTGCTTCGGCGGTAAGGAAGCGGTCCTGAAGGGAGCCGGAGGCATAGGGCAGAAGGTAATCCCGCTGGGTGAGGTAGTCGACTTGATCTCCGATGCATTGGGCGCAGAGGTCTTTTAGCGCGGAGAAGTTGACGTCGCAGGTGACGTCCATTTTTCCCGGGTGAGCGTAGACATCCATGCCGGTGAACATCCGGTGGTTGTAATAGGCGCGTAATGTGCCGTGAGGCCTGCGGGCGTAAAGCTGCCGGAAGTCGTCTCCGTAGTCGATCGTGGTCATGACTCCTGATTTCCACTGGGGAAGCCAGCTGGTGAACCAATGGGCGTAGGAATCGTGTATTTCGATCCTCTGGCCGAGTCGTGTGCAGGAGTATTCCAGAATGGAAACCCGGGGGGGCTTGGTAATGGGGCGCAGTTCTTCCGCTATAGCTCCGTTTTTGACGGTAAGTCCGACTTCCATCCATCCCTCTTCTGTTTGTTCGAAAACCCGTGCGGGGAAGGCATCCACCAATTCGTTAGAGAAGATGAAGGCGCGTCCTTTACAGGCTTTGAGGGCTTTCTCCATATTATTGTGGATGGTGGCGCGGTTGCCGAGGGCGAGGTATTGGAAGTCCCTCAGGTTTGGGGAAGACTCCACGATATGATAATGGACGGAGAGGCGTTTCCAGAAGCCGAGTTCGTTCATGACGGCCATGGCGAGGGCGGCATTGCCGGCTCCTATTTCGAGAAAGGGAAGTTTTTTCCCTGTCGTTTCACAGGCCTGCCGCCATTTGTCGACGAGAGCCTTGGCCAGGATGGGAGAGAGTGTGGCTGTCGTGGAAAAGTCTCCGCGGATACCGATATTCTGGATGGAAGCGCTGTAATATCCTTCCCCCGGATGGTAAAGGGCAAGCTCCATGAATGCGTCGATAGGCATCCATCCTCCGGCGGAGGCAATGTGGTCGGATAACCTGATCATGGTGGGGAAGGGGAGCGGGTTACCGGGAGAGTTCCAGCATGCGGAGCAAGGGGGCCTCGGCGCGTTGACGGAGGTCTTCCGGCAGGTCGATGACGGGGGTGAGGTTGGCGAGAGCGTCCCGGAGCTTTTCCAGCGTGTTGAGTTTCATGTAGGAGCATTCGCTGCAGGAGCACCGGGGTGTGGCCGTACTGATGAATTCCTTGTCCGGTACCATCTTGCGGAGGCGGTGCAGGATGCCGGCCTCGGTGACGATGATAAACTGTTTGTGCGTGCTTTCCCGGCAGTAGGGAATCATTTTTTCCGTCGAGCAGATATGGTCGGCAAGAAGGCGTACGGCTTCCGTGCATTCCGGATGGCAGACGAGGGCGGCATCCGGGTAGGCCGCTTTCAGTTCCTGAATCTGGCGTGCGGTGAATTCCATGTGGACGTGGCAGGCTCCGTTCCACAGGTCCATCGGGCGATTGAGTTGTTCCATAACCCAGGAACCGAGGTTTTGGTCGGGGACAAAGAGAATGGGACGATCTTTCGGAGCTTGGGAAACGACGTGAGCCGCATTGCCCGACGTGACGATGACGTCCGCCAGAGCTTTGACCCCGATGGAGCAATTGACGTATGCGACGACGTAGTAATTTTTGTCGGCATGTTCCTTGAGGAAGGACTCGAGGTCTTCCGCCGGGCAAGAGGCTTCCAGGGAACAACCGGCATCCAGGTCGGGCAGGATGACCGTTTTCCCGGGATTCAGGATTTTGGCGGTTTCAGCCATGAAGTGGACGCCGCAGAAGGCAATGACGTCGCAATCGGCTTCCTGTGCCTTGTAAGCAAGAGCCAGGGAATCTCCCACGAAATCGGCAATGTCTTGAATTTCCGGACGCTGGTAGCTGTGGGCGAGAATGACGGCGTTGCGTTCCTGTTTCAGTCGCAGAATCTCGGCTTTCAAATCGAAATCGACCATGCGGGCAAGATGAAGCCGAAGGACTCCCGAGTCAAGGAGGAACCCGGACCATGACGTCTAAGCAATGTCTCGTACGTTGCTGATGCGCTGCACAAGAAGGGTTCAGGGAAGGCGGTCGACTGCATCGGCGGGGAGATGAAAAAAGAGGGGAATATGATTGAGGTTTCATCCGGTTTTTCATTCGGTTTGATATAAGTGTTATGATTTGCCGGATATGCAAAAATAGTCTTGCAAATTTGGCCGGACGTGGTATTTGAAGCCATCCGTTATTTCGCCCGGCGGGGCAGGTGCCCCATATTCTCGCCGGTGATCGGGGCCATGAGAAAGCACGGAAAGATCAACTCATCAACCAAACTTAAATGAGCAACACTGAATTGTTGGACTTGATTGACAGCAAGTTCCACGAACTCCGCGAAGGTTCCATCGTGAACGGAACCATCATTGATATTCGCCCCCAAGTCGTCCTCGTGGACATCGGCTACAAGTCCGAAGGCGCTATTTCCATCTCCGAATTCGAAGACGAAGAAATCGAAGTGGGTGACGAAATCGAAGTCCTCCTTGAGCGCCTCGAAAACGACGAAGGTATCGTCGTCCTTTCCAAGGAAAAAGCAGCCCACAAGCAGAATTGGGAAAAAATCGTTGCCGTGTACCGCGAGGGCGGTCTGGTCAAGGGCAAGGTCAA
>ERZ791626.1516-NODE-1516-length-16031-cov-2.200926_pt1 | contig 16031 bp, 10 predicted proteins | sample MGYA00510266_ERZ791626 | MGnify/ENA primary metagenome ERZ791626 (study PRJEB30046, sample SAMN00715208) | human gut metagenome | study: EMG produced TPA metagenomics assembly of the A metagenome-wide association study of gut microbiota in type 2...
TAAAAAAACGGCTTTGAGGCCGTTTTTTTATATCTTTTCTCCGGAGTATGCCGTTTCGGAAGTTTCCCGCGTTATGGCATTGGTCAGATTGATGAAATCGGCCACGGATAATTGTTCCGGGCGGCGGCCGAATATCTCGGCGGAGAGGAATTCGGCGTGGTCTTTAGGCAGCCGCCCTTCCTGCCGTGCCTTGTGGTCGGCATCGGCCAGCACGGGGCGGATGGAGTTGCGAAGCACTTTGCGCCGTTGGTTGAATGTGGTTTTCACTACCTGTTTGAAGAGCCGCTCGTTGCAACCTAAGTCCGTCGTGGAGTTGCGTGTCATACGGATGACCGCGCTCTTCACCTTGGGGGGAGGATTGAATACGTGTTCATGCACCGTGAACAAGTATTCCACGCTGTACCATGCCTGGATGAGTACGCTCAGGATACCGTAGGTCTTGCTGCCCGGACCGGCGGCAATGCGTTCCGCCACCTCTTTCTGTATCATGCCCGTACAGCAAGGGATGAGGTCTTTGTAGTCGAGCATCTTGAAGAATATCTGGCTGGAAATGTTATAAGGGTAGTTGCCCGTAAGCACGAACGGTTGCCCGCCGAACGTCCGTTCCAGGTGCATTTTCAGGAAATCGTCTTCTATGATGTTTTCTTCCAACTGGGGGTAATTGGCACGTAGGTAGGCCACGGATTCGAAATCGATCTCGACCACTTTGACGGGGCGGCCCTTGCCGACGAGGAACTGGGTCATGACACCCATGCCCGGCCCTACCTCGAGCACCGGGATTCCGGGGCAGGCATCTACTGTGTCGGCGATGTCCTGTGCGATTTTCAGGTCTTTTAAAAAATGCTGTCCGAGAAACTTTTTGGGCTTGACTGTCTTCATTGTTGTTTTTTTGTTTTATTTTTGTGGATACAAAGGTAATCAAAAATAGACATAGACGGCATTGGAAACTTCTAAGATCATTCGTCATGCGTTAAAAATAGCCTTCCCCTTGGCGTTGGGAGGCTTGATTTTGTGGTGGATGTACCGTGATTTCGACTGGAACGGGCTGTGGGAGGCTTTGAACGACGGGATGGATTGGACGTGGATGTGGCTTTCCATGCCTTTCGGTGTGTTGGCGCAGGTGTTGCGTGCCGTGCGTTGGAGGCAGGCATTGGCTCCGTTGGGAGAACGTCCGCGTTTGTCTTCGTGCGTGCATGCCGTGTTTCTTTCATACGCTTCCAGTCTTGTGGTGCCCCGGGTGGGGGAGGTCTTGCGTTGCGGTGTATTGAAGAAGTACGACGGCACTTCTTTTACGAAATCCTTGGGGACGGTGGTGACGGAGCGCATGGTGGATTCCCTGTTGATTTTGTTATTGGCTGCTTTGGCAGTCTTGCTGCAAGTCAAGGTGTTCATGGTGTTCTTTGCCGAGACGGGAGTAAGTTTTGAAGAACTGGCCGGACGCTTTTCTGCAGCCGGTTATTGGGTCACGGCAGCTTGTTTGTTGGTCGTGTTGGTGTTTCTTGCCGTTTTGGCCAGGCGGTTGGCGTGGTTCAACCATACCCGCAATTTGCTTCGCAATATTGTGGACGGAGTGTTTTCTTTGCGCAATGTCCGCCATATACCTATATATATAATGTATTCCTTGGGGATATGGCTTGCCTATTTCCTGCATTTCTATTTGACTTTTTATTGTTTTTCCTATACTTCGGGGTTGGGGGCTATGGCCGCCTTGATAGCTTTCGTGGTCGGCACGTTTGCCGTCTTGGTACCCACGCCGAATGGTGCCGGGCCGTGGCATTTTGCGGTGAAAACCATTTTGGTGCTCTACGGCGTATGTGAGCCGGATGCTGTCGTGTTCGTGCTCATCGTGCATACGTTGCAGACCTTGCTTGTCATGTTGTTGGGCTTCTATGCTGCCGGGGCATTGGCTTTTACCCGTCGGATAGGCCAGGAGGAAGCAGGGGGTGGAAGAAATTAAATCAGATTGTCAAACCATAATAATAGGTTGTTATGAACGAGATTAAGAACTTGGAACCGCAGGTGGTATGGAAGAATTTCCATGCATTGACACAGGTTCCGCGTCCGTCAGGACATTTGGAAAAAGTACAGCAATTCCTGTTGGATTGGGCGGCAGCCCATGGTATCGAGGCTTTCAAAGACGGTGGCGAAAACATCGTCATGCGCAAACCTGCCACACCGGGCATGGAGAACCGTAAGAAAGCCGTCATGCAGGCCCACATGGACATGGTGCCGCAGAAAACGGCAGAGAGCCGGCATAATTTTGAGACCGACCCCATTGAAACCTATATCGACGGCGAGTGGGTGAAAGCCAAGGGGACGACCTTGGGCTCGGACGACGGAATGGGCGTGGCGGCCATCATGGCCGTGATGGAAGACGAGAGCCTGGAGCACGGCCCGTTGGAGGCATTGATTACAGCCGACGAGGAAACTTGCATGTACGGGGTCAACCATCTTGCGTCCGACACGTTGACGGGCGACATCCTGCTGAACTTCGACAATGAGACGATGGGCGAATTTGTGGTAGGAAGTGCCGGAGGAGTGAACGTGACGGCATCGATTGCTTATAAAGCCGTGGAGGCAGACCCGGCAGACGTGGCGGTCAAGGTGACGGTCAAAGGGTTGCGCGGCGGACATTCCGGCTTGGAGATTTGCGAGAACCGTGCCAATGCCAACAAACTGATGGCGAGGTTCCTGAACATGGCCATCCGCGAGAACGAAGCACGGTTGGCTTCGTGGAAAGGCGGCAACATGCGTAACGCCATACCTCGTGAGAGCGAAGCTGTAGTGACGGTACCGGCGGATGATGTGGATGAGTTGCAAGGACTGGTGGATTATTGTGCGGACATGTTTGCCGAAGAATACCGTGGCGTGGAAGAGCACATCGTGATGACGATGGAGCGCGTGGGTATGCCTGCGGTTCAGGTGCCGGAAGACATTCAGGACAATGTGTTGGATGCCATTATGGCTTGTCATGACGGCGTACTTCGCTACATCCCCTCCATTCCACACATCGTGGAGACTTCGTCCAACCTGGCAATTGTCAATGTGACACCGGAACGTGCGGAAGTGCTGGTTCTGGCACGCAGTTCGAGCGAGAGCATGATGGACTATGTCGGGACCATGTTGGAAAGCTGCTTCAACATGGCGGGCATGAAGGTGGAATTCAGCGGTCGTTACGGGGCATGGCAGCCTAACTTCGATTCGCAGATTACGGCGCAGATGGTGGAAATCTATAAGGAGATGTTTGGCGAAGAGGCGTTGGTACAGGTCGTGCATGCCGGTTTGGAGTGCAGTCTTATCGGGGAAGTATATCCCGATATGGACTTGGTAAGTTTCGGTCCTACGCTCCGTTCGCCGCATACGCCGGATGAGCGTTGCCACATCCCGTCGGTGGCCAAGTTCTGGGATTTCCTGAAGGAGTTGCTCCGCCGGATACCGGAGAAGGCGTAAATAAGCGGAATTTTGCATAGGGAAAGGGGATGTGTCGTGCGGGCATGTTCCCTTTTTCCATGCGGCCATGATGGGCTTTGGAGATTACGGGGGCATGTTGCGGAGCGGATGTCTGCATCGCTTTGTCCGGATTTCTTGTTATTCTTACGTGTATCTGTAAACAGCTGTTTTTTAGTTGGTTGAATGCATTAAAAAGTTCTCCTTAGATTCGAGAATCAATCTGCGCCAAACGAAAAATCAATCAAAGGAGACTGATTTTTCGTTTGGCGCAGATTGATTTTATCACTTCCTCATTTTTCGTTTTGTCGTGGATTTTCAGGTTTTTGGGCTTTGGGTATGGGTGAATTGGAGAACCAGTTGGTCTGTGATGTATGGTTTTTAGAATATTATAACGTTGAATAGTTTCATTTTTCAAGAAGAATGCCGTTATTTGCATGAATCAGAACTAAAAACCAAAAGAAATAACTATGAAGCAAAAAATCTTATGGAGTATATGCGTGATGTTCCTTTGTTTCGGAACGGGGTGCCCGGCTGCGGGTTTCGATGATTTATGGAAACAAGTGGAAAAATATGAAAGACAAGATTTGCCGAAATCTGCTTATAAGGTTGTGGAACAGATAGCCGCCAAGGCAGACAAAGAGAGGCAAAAAGGTCAGCAGATGGCAGCTTTGCTCTACGGTTGCAAGCTCCGTCAGGACATCGTGCCCGATAGCTTTTATTCCGACATCATGAAACTGGAGCGGCTCAAACGGCAGACCACCGACGAGGTTCAACGGGCGGTGTTGGCCTCCGTGTTGGGAGAATTGTATGAAGACAATGCAGGCCGTAACCGGAATTACAGCGACCGTACGGATGCCCATCCCGACAGCATCCGCGAGTGGTCGCGGGAGCAGTTTATGAAGGTTGCATCGGAGAATTACCAACTGTCCATGGCTCGTCCGGACTTGTTGGCAGCGGCCAAAGCCGCCGACTACATGCCTTTTGTGGAGAAAGGGAAGGATGCCGGTTACTTCGGCGGGGATTTGCTGAATGTCATCGGGAGGCGGGCAGTGCAAGCAATGGCGGGCAAGGACGAAGGCTCGTGTGTTGACGATACGGTTTGTGCCCGGATGTTGGCCGTTTATCGTGCTCAGGGAAACCGGGAGGCTGAATTGCTCATTTCCATAGATTCCATTGCGTTTGCCATTGAGCGGGACAATGTGGAGCTGGTGGAACAAACCATGGGTCTGTCTCCCGAAGAAACCGAGCGTGTGGTGTTGCAATCTTCAGCTTGTAAGGCTTACGAACGGTTGCTTTCCCGTTTCGGTGATTTGCCTTTGTCGGTCGAAGTATATTTACACATGTTGGATTTGGAGGTCACTCCGGGCACGATGGTGGCTTGGGTTGAGGAAGGATACGCGAAATACAAGGCATATCCGCGTGCCAAGGAATTGTTGAACTGGAAACGGCGGTTGGAAGCTCCTTCTGTTTCCCTCCGTTTCCCGGTGGAGGTTTATCCCGGTGTCCCGAACGAGTATGTCGTGGAACATCGCAACGTGTCAGGCATGTCGTTGAGTTGGTACCAGCTTCCCGAAGGCTATCCCGAGGCAGAGGCGCGTAGGGCGGAATATCGGAAAGATGAGGCTGCCTATGCACGGAAATACGGGGTGTTGCGGAAAACGGAACGTTTGGACTGGCAGGCGCAGCCGGCATTCCGGCAGGTTGAGGATACCTTCCGGTTGGCCTGTCCCGGCGTGGGCTACTTTGTGGTGGTCGGGAAGGCCGACGGCGTGGCTTCATCCGACGGCAAGATGGTGGCTTCTCTCCGTGCTTCACGTTTCGAGGTGGTGGCCGGGGACTTGCCCGACAGCACGAGCCTCTGCACGGTAGTCGACGCGCAAACGGGTGCTCCCGTGCCGTCCGCTACCGTGGAATGGCGTGCCGGAGGGGACGTGGTTTATTCCACACGGACGGATGCCGAGGGGAAGGCGAGATGGAACTTTGCGGATTACAAAAGAAAGCACCGCGACCATTATAATATAGCCATCAAGGTGAAGAAGGGGGACGACCGTTATAAGCATGAACACTTTTGCAGGTTCCGGCAACCTTTCCGGACGGATGATGAAACGCATGGCGAGGAACGCCTTTACACAGACCGCTCCGTGTACCGTCCCGGCCAGACGGTTTACGTCGGGGGCTTGTGTTGGGACCGGAAGCATGGCAGGGAACAGGCCGTGGCGGGGCGCAAGGTGGTACTGGCCTTGCGTGACCCGAACGGAAAGACCGTATCCGAGCAGACGGTGGAAAGCGACGGGCTGGGAACGTTTTCGGCCACATTTGCCTTGCCGGTGAAAGGGCTTTCGGGGCGTTATGCCGTGCGTACGGGGAACAGTAACGTAGGTTTTGCGGTGGAGGAATACAAACGGCCGACCTTTGAAGTCCGTCTGGATGAGATTACGGCGCGTTATCAGGCTGGCGACACTTTGTGCTTGGCCGGTACGGCCATGGGTTATAACGGGGCTCCGCTCCGGCAGGCTCGCGTGACGGCTGTTTCCGTTGTGGGCAGTTGGTTCTATAGGGTGGACCGTGGGGGAGAGGGTTTTCCGCTCGATACGGTTTATACCGGTGAAGACGGGCGTTTCACATTGCGTGTCCCGGTGCAGGAAGTCGGGATGCGCGGTCCAAGGTATGGCGCCCGCCAGTTCGTGGATGTGTCGGTCATGGCCGCGTCCGGAGAGACACAGGCGGCCAAAACGTCTTTCCCTTTGAACGAGGAAGACCTGTGGCTTACGTTAGAGGCCGGTACGTATTGGACGAAAGACAGTTTGCCCGCCCTCAAGGCTATGGTGCAAACGAATGCCGGTGTCGAATTCGAAGGCCCGGTGGACGTGACAGGTGAAATTTACCGGATGCGAGAAGGGAAACAGCCGGAAAAGGTGCTTTCCGGCTTTGTCCTCCCCGCCAACAAGCCGGTACGCTTGTCGGAGTTGTCCGCGCTTCCGTCCGGCAGTTACGAGATGCGGTTGCGTGCCGTGACGGACTCTGACACGCTTGAATACGACCATCCTTTCGTGCTCTTCAGCTTGTCCGACCGGCATCCCGGGGACGGCAAAAAGTTCTTCTATTGTTGCATAGGCGATACGGTCTCGGCCGGTCGTCCTGCCCGGCTGATGGTGGGCAGCGCGGCCGACAGTGTGTCGCTTTTCTATATGCTGTTTTGCGAAGACCGTATTCTGGAAGAGAAGGTATTCCATTTCTCGGATACCATCCAGCACTTCACTTTTTCCGACGTGCCTGCCGGGGCGGACGGCCTTCAGGCGGTATTCTATATGGTCAAAGACGGACAATGTTACGTTCAAAGCCAGCATCTCATTCGTAAACAGCCCGACCGTAGGTTACGTTTGTCGTGGACTTCTTTCCGCGACCGTTTGCAGCCGGGGACGGAAGAGACTTGGAAACTCCGTGTCACCCGTCCGGACGGCTTGCCTGTCTCGGCACAGTTGATGGCCACGCTTTACGATGCGTCGTTAGACGGCATACAGCCGCATGCGTGGACTTTTTCCCATTATGTTCCTCTCTCTTTGCCTCATGTGGATATCAGTAAGTATTGGTTGTATGGTGGTAGTAAAATGTCATATTACGCTTCAGTCCAGTTTTATCCGGTCAAGCCCCTGCGGTTCGACTGTTTCAATCCGGAGATGTTGGCGTGGGGCGGCCTTCGTGCCGTGGAAGAGGTGCTCATGATTACGGACAATAGTGTGGCCGTGGATGCTGCACTGCGCAACGGTAGGATAGCCGGGGTGGAAATGAAGTTTGGGAAGCAGAAGGCCGCGCCTGCGGCCGGTGCGTCTGAATACATGGCTTTGAAATCCCTTTCGGAGGAGGAGCAAGCTTTGGTGGAAGATGCCGCAAAGGAGGAGATGGATAAGGTTCCGGGCGTGGCCGTCCGTGAGAACCTGAATGAAACAGCCTTTTTCTATCCCCGTTTGATGACAGACACGAGCGGCGTGGTGACCTTGCGCTTCACTTTGCCCGAAAGCCTGACGACGTGGAAATTCATGGCTTTGGCCCATACGAAAGACATGATGGCGGGCTTGTTGACGGACGAGGTGGTAGCCGCCAAAGAGGTGATGGCCCAACTCAGCCTGCCGCGCTTCGTGCGGATGGGCGATTGTGCCACGCTTTCGGCCACGTTGTTCAACTTGACCGGGAAAACGTTGGAAGGCAAGGCCACGATGGAAGTGTTCGACCCGGCTACGGGAGAGGGCCTTTGGAAAGAGACGGTGAAGGTGGAGATGGAGGCGGAATCGGATACGGTGGTGTCTTTTGCCTACACGCCTTCAGGCAGTGTGTCCTTGCCGGCTTGTCGCATAATCTTCGAAGCCGGGGAGCATGCAGACGGGGAACAGCGTTATCTTCCTATTTTGGAGGACAAGGAATGGCTGACGCAGACCCAGCCTTTCGTGGTGTCGCACGAGGGGGATACGGTGATACGGCTCGGCGGTTTGTTCCAAGGCAACCATCCTGAGGCGGAGCACCGCCGTCTGACGGTGGAATATACGGCCAATCCCTTGTGGTATGCCGTGCAGGCCCTGCCTTCCGTGTTGGAGCCACGGACGGATGATGTGCTCTCATTGGGTGCGGCCTATTATGCTTCCACGCTTTCCTCTACATTGGCCGCACGGTATCCGCAAGTGAAAACGGTGGTGGAACTTTGGCAACGCGAGGCGGGTGAAGAACTCAAAAGTCCCTTGTCTGGCGGGGAAGACCTGACCGGCATCGTGTTGGAAGAAACACCTTGGGTGGCTGATGCCGAGATGGAGACGCAGCGGTTGGCGGCTTTGCAACAGTTGTTTGATGCCAACCGTCAGGCTGACCTGCGTCGCCGGTTTGCCGAGGCTTTGGGCAAGTTGCAGCGCGGTGATGGTTCGTTCGGTTGGTTCAAGGGGATGTCCGGCAACGCATGGCTGACAGAGCGTGTGGCTTGTCTGTTGCTCCGGAGCGGGGCGGGCGTAAAGACAGACAGCCTCTTGGCGCAGTATGTGGACGTGAAGAAGATGATGGTTTATTTGATGGGCAAGGCACACGAAGAAATTATCAGGGACAAGGAAAGCCTGCGCGAGCATAAAATCCATGCGTACGGAGGTTCCTATTGGTTGGATTACCTCTATTTGGCAAGCCTGAGCGACGTGACTTGGTTTGATGCATCTGTCCGTAAAGATTTGGGATATATGCAAAGCCGTATTCTGGATTGTGTGGAACAAAGAGAGGCTGACGGAAAACGACGGATGGCGGGGGATAGTGACAGGCTTTCTCTTACCGAAACCGCCCAAGCCGTCATCGTATTGCGCTATATGGGCAAGGCTGATGCCGCCGCCGGACTGGTACGTTCTTTGCGTGAACATTTGGTGGACGGGGCAGAAGGGTTGCACCTTGAATACCCTTCCAACGGCTTTGTGGGTTCCGACCGGAAGATTGCGGTGCATACATTGTTGATGGAAGCATTATCAGCGCCGGGAGACGCGGATGAAAAGGAACAAGAGGGAATGTGCCGCTGGTTGTTATCGCAGAAGCGTTTGCAGGCCTGGGGGACTACTACGAGCAGCATGGACGCCGTGTATGCCTTGATGCAAGGGCAAAAACGGGATTTGGTCTTGCGCTCGAATGATGTGGTCCGGTTGGAAAGCCCGAAGGGTGAAGAGCTGGCCGTATTGAAATCTTCGGAAAGCAAGTTGGCCGGTTTGGGTACGGTGACGGCTACGGTGGAAGGCCGTGAACTGTCGAAAGGTGCCGGTTTGTTGAAAGTGGAAAAGGCGGAAGACCGTCCGTCCGCTTGGGGTGCGGTGTATGCGCAATACCGTTTGCCGTTGTCCGAGGTCGGCAGTTCCGCTTCGGGTCTTCGCATTCGCCAGGAAGTGGACAATGACCGTCCCCGGGTGGGCGACCGCGTGACGCTCCGTTACGTGCTCACGTCCGACCGCGACTATGAGTACGTCCGCCTGAAAGCGGGCCGCGCGGCTTGTCTGGAACCTGTGGACTCCCGTTCGGGCTATGAATACCGCAATGGTTTGGGATATTATAAGGAGGTGAAGGACGCTTCGACGAACTATTTCTTCGAGCGTTTGCCCAAGGGGACTTACGTGATAGAGGCGGAATGCTACGTGGAGCGTGCCGGACGTTATGCCCTCGGTGCGGTGAAGCTGAACGGGGTGTATGCACCCGAGTTCAGTGCATACGGGGCAGGAACGGTATTGGAGGTAAGCGAATGAAATATGTATTGAATGTCATATTCGGTATGGTGATGCTGTGGCTCTCCGCAGGATATGCGGTGGCTCAGCAAGTGGAACTCTTGAAACCGAAAGATTTGGGACAGTGGAACATTCGGCCGGGGAATTACAGCGGGATTACGCCGATAGGAGACGGGCACTATGCCGTGGTGAGCGACAAGGAGACACGGGACGGGTTCTTTGTGTTCCGTATCGTACAGGATGAACGGACGGGACAAGTGACCGAGGTGGTGAATGAAGGATTCCGTGGAACGGATTCCGCTTTGAAAGGTGGAAGGGATGCGGAGGGTGTGGCTTTCGTGCCGGAAGATTCTTTGGTGTGGGTAAGCGGAGAAGCCGACCAACGTATTGTGGCCTATCGGACGGATGGCGCACCGGCACATCGGGAATTGGCTGTCCCTCCGGCATTGGGGCGGTCGGCCATTACGCCGAATTATGGTTTCGAAGCTTTGGGTTACGACCGTGAGTCCGAAACTTTCTGGACCGTGACCGAGAATGCCTTGAAGGCCGATGGCAGGGTGGCTGAACCCGGTGCGGGGCATGGCGTTTACCTTCGTTTGCAGAGTTTCGGGCGTGACGGGCTGCCGCGTGCATCGTATGCTTATCCGTTGGACATGCCCGTGTCGGAGGCCAAAGGAGAACAATATGCTTTCGGGGTGGTCGCAATCTGGCCGCAGGAAGGCGGACGCTTATGGGTGATGGAGCGGGAATTCAATGTACCGGAGAGGCGGTTGAAAGCCCGTACCCTGATGAAGATTTATGAGGTTGTACCCGGTTCAGGAACGGCACTTCCGGAAAAGCCCCCGTCGGAATGGTTATCCAGTTACGCTTTGAAAAAGGAACCGGTTGCGGCTTTTTCCACCCGCATGCGCTTGGTCAGGCCGAATTTGGCCAATTACGAAGGTCTGTGCGAAGGAAGCCGTCTGGCCGACGGACGGCGTACGTGGCTGCTCGTGAGCGATTCGCAGGGTGGTTATGGAAACAGATTGTGTCATTTGCGGGATTGGATTCGCGTCTGTGTCTCGCCTAAAGTAAAATGAATATGAAGAAGAAAAGTTTTTGGAGGCAAGGGATTTTAGCACTTTGCGTGGCGTGTATGTGTCTCGCCTGTGGCGGTGGGGAAAAGAAAGCCCCGTTGGGGCCATCCAAGGGACTGCCCGGGGAGTTGTTGCTGATTGTAGATGCTTCGCTTTGGAAAACGAGTGCCCGTGATTCGTTGGAAGATGTGCTGAAAGGCAGTGTGCCCGGCTTGTCGCAGTACGAACCCATGTTCCGGATGATGCGGATATTCCCGGAAAATTATTCGGGGCAATACTCCACGATGCGTAATATCATCGAGGTGCGTGAGGACCCTCAAGCCGATGGGGTGGAAATGGGAGTGGCGTATAATGTGAAAGCCGTACCGCAGACTTATGTGAACATCAAGGCGCGGGATGCGGCTTCGCTCAACCGTTTTCTGATGACCCATCGGGAGCAGATAACCGATTTGTTCCTTGCTTCGGAAATGCAGTGGGAAGCAGCGCGTTTGAAGAAAAAGTACAGCAAGGTTGTGGATGACGCGTCGCGGGAACTTTTCGGCTATACGGTGAAGGTGCCGGCAGATATCGCCAAGGTCAAAAAAGGGGAACAGTTTATCTGGGCTTCGTCAGACCGTCAGACACAAGACATGAACTATGTGTGCTACAGTCTTCCGTTGGAAGACAGCAGCATGTTGTTGACCAAACGGTGGGTAAATCTGCGTGATTCGGTCATGAAACGGAATATTCCCGGTTCGACACCCGAGAACTGGATGACCACCACACGTGAAAACGGCGAACCGTTGGTGGTACAACGGTCTGTTCAGTTGGCCGACGGGCGTCAGGTATATGAGATGCGCGGTCTGTGGGAGATGCGCAAAGGGGCGCTCGGCGGTCCTTTCGTGTCGTTGGCATATCCCGACTCTGCGCAGGGGCGTTTGTTGGTGACGGAAGGGTTTATTTATTCGCCCGATACGAACAAACGCGACCTGGTGCGCCGCATGGAAGCCGCCTTGCGTACGTTAGCTCCGGTGAAACCTTGAAAAAAACGGTTCCTTCCTTGTGGGATGGGGCCGTTTTTCTTATCTTTGTCTCAAAATGAAAGTACGAATATGTCTGTGAAAAGAACCTTCCTGAGCGTTTGGGGAATGATACTGGCGGGAGCCGTGTGGGCACAACCCCGGCTTGCCATAGACCGCGATGTGGCCAACATGGGTGAGATTATGTTTCAACTGCCTTCTAAAGTAAACTTTACGTTGCGCAACACGGGGACTGACCCGTTGAGTATCACGGAAGTCATCCCTTCATGCGGCTGTACGGCCGTGGACTGGACGCGCGAGCTGATAGCTCCCGGAGCGGAAGGTACGATTACGGCGGTATATGACGCCAAGATGCTAGGCGTTTTCCAGAAAGACCTTGAGGTGTACACCAATGCTTCGGACGAGCCGGTTTATCTGCATATACAAGGGCGCGTGGTGTCTAAACTGTCCGACTATTCAGGCTCTTTTCCCATCGATTTGGGTAATGTGCGATTGAATATCAATAATATAGAATTTGACAACGTGAACCGAGGAGACCATCCGATGGTGGAACTGCAAATCGTCAATTTAGGCCGCAAGAGCTACAAGCCTTATCTGATGCACTTGCCGTCTTATCTCTCGGCACAGTATTTTCCGGAGACGTTGAGCGGCGGGCGTATCGGCAAGATTATGCTTACGTTGGACAGTGAGAAGTTGCATCAGATGGGGTTGACGCAGACTTCCATCTACTTGGCCCGTAAGGTGGGCGACAAGGTGTCGGAAGACAATGAGATTACGGTTTCTTCCGTGTTGTTGCCCGACTTTTCGTCCTTGTCGGCGAAAGACAGGGAACAGGCACCTCACATGGAGCTTTCCGCCGACACATTGGACATGGGCGAACTGGGACGGAAGCGCAAGAAGTCTATGACAGTCCTTGTGAGCAATAAGGGCAAGCGTACGCTCGAAATCCGGACTTTGCAAGTCTTCAATAAAGCTTTGGCTGTGGGGTTGAGCGACCGGAATATCGAGCCGGGCGAGACGGCGAAGCTGAAAGTCACGGTGTTGGCTAAATATCTGAATAAAGTGAAGAGCAGCCCGCGCGTGTTGTTGATTACGAACGACCCGGCCCGCTCGAAAGAGATTATTACCGTAAACGTGAAGCAATAAAGATGACGGCTATGGAACATCCTGAGAACAGTGCGGAATATAAGGGGCTGACCGTGAACAGCGGCGTAGCCCAACCTTCGATTGTGAACCCCTACCTGAAGCGTGGCCGGTACCGGCATCGGCAGATGTCGGCAGGGGATTATGTGGAAGGCATCCTGAAAGGGGACGTGACGGTGCTCGGCCGGGCCGTGACGTTGGTAGAAAGTACGAACCCCGCCCATCAGGCCGTGGCGCAGGAAGTGATAGAAAAGTGCCTGCCCCATGCCGGGCGTTCCATTCGCGTGGGCATCAGCGGGGTGCCCGGTGCCGGGAAAAGTACGAGTATCGATGCTTTCGGTATCCATGTGTTGCAGGAGTACGGAGGCAAATTGGCCGTGTTGGCCATCGATCCGAGCAGCGAGCGAAGCAAAGGGAGCATTTTGGGCGACAAGACCCGTATGGAGAAACTGGCCGTGCATCCTGACTCTTTTATCCGTCCCAGTCCCTCGGCCGGTTCGTTAGGTGGCGTGGCCCGCAAGACGCGTGAGACGATCATCCTGTGCGAGGCCGCCGGTTTCGACAAGATTTTCGTGGAGACGGTGGGCGTGGGACAGAGCGAAACGGCCTGTCATTCCATGGTAGACTTCTTCCTGCTCATCCAGTTGGCCGGTACGGGAGATGAGTTGCAAGGCATCAAACGCGGGATCATGGAGATGGCCGACGGCATCGTCATCAACAAATGCGACGGGAACAACGTGGACAAGTGCCAGTTGGCCGCTACGCAGTTCCGCAATGCGTTGCACCTGTTCCCGGCTCCTGAAAGTGGGTGGACACCACAAGTGCTGACCTATTCCGGCTTTTACAATTTGGGCGTGAAGGAGATTTGGGACATGGTGTACCGCTATATGGATTTTGTGAAAGGGAACGGATATTTTGAACACCGGCGCAACGAGCAGTCCAAATACTGGATGTATGAGACCATCAACGAGCAGTTGCGCAACAGTTTTTTCCAGAACGGACAAATTGTATCCCGTCTGTCCGAAGCCGAAGCCATGGTGTTGTCGGGACGGCAAACCTCTTTCGTGGCAGCCAAACAGTTGCTCGATGAATATTTCGCCTCGCTCCGGTGAGCGGAGATGGCGCGTAGAAAACAGCCGGGACAGATGTGTGGCATCCGTCCCGGCTGTTTTTATTATGGACAGGAAGCCCCGTCCTGTGTGTTTACGGTTGCATCCGCTTCCGGATGACTTCGGCGCATTCCTCCATCAGCCACTTCGGAGTGGACGTGGCCCCGCAGATGCCTATCGAACGGCAGTCCTCCAACCAGACGAAATCAATCTCCGACGCGGCATCTACCAAATACGAGCGCGGGTTCACGCTCCGGCATTCGTCATACAAGACCTTCCCGTTGGAACTCTTTTTGCCGCACACGAAGAGAATCACATCGTGGCGTGTGGCGAAATCGCGGATGTGCGGCATGCGGTTGGCCACTTGACGGCAAATGGTGTCGTAGTAACGGAAGGTGGCTGTGGGAGAGATGTGCGCGCCGATGTATTCCACGATTTTCCGGAAACCCTCCAACGGTTTGGTGGTTTGCGAATACAGGCAAATGTCCCGGTTGAAATCCAGTTTGTCCACTTCTTCCGGCGATTCGATGACGATGGCCTTGCCATCGGTCTGTCCCACGAGACCGAGCACTTCGGCATGGCCGTTCTTTCCGTAGATGACGATTTGTTTGCTTTCCGTGCCCCCCGCCTGGTATTCCTTTTTGATGCGTTCCTGTAAATGAAGTACCACAGGGCAGGTCGCATCTATGATTTCAATCCCGTTGGTTTCGGCTTGCCCGTACGTGGCCGGAGGCTCGCCGTGGGCACGCAAGAGCACTTTGGCGTGGTGCAAGGTCGAGAACGTGGCGTGGTCGATGGTGATGAGGCCGAGCTTTTTCAGGCGGTCGCATTCCTTGCCGTTGTGCACGATGTCGCCCAGACAGTAGAGCGTGGCTCCCCGTGCCAGCTCTTCTTCCGCCTTGTTGATGGCGCGGGTCACGCCGAAGCAGAAACCCGACCCTTGGTCTATCTCTATCTTCATTTGTAAAAATCCTTTAAGCTTTAAGCACTGTGCCGTACAGTCCCTTTTCCCGTTTTGCTGAAGTTATCGTTTCGTTCTGCTCCGAATGGAAAATCAATCAAAGCAGAATGATTTTTCAATCTCAGGAGATTGATTTTTCATTCTCAGTAGATTTTTTAGCCAGATTTATCTTGTTGGTATGCAATGGTTTGCATATTTTTATAGAATACTCTTTATTCCGCTTCGATAGCTTTTCGGAACTGGGCTGCAAGCCATTCCTTTTGTTCGGAAATCGTCATGTGGCTGTTGTCCAGTTCTATGGCGTCGTCGGCCTTACGGAGCGGACTTACGGTGCGGCTTGTGTCTATCCGGTCGCGTTCTTTCACGTTTTCCAGGATTTCCTCGTAACTGCTTTTTTCATCTTTGGCCTGTAATTCGTCATAGCGGCGTCGGGCACGGATTTCGGGAGAGGCGGTCACGAATATTTTGAGTTCGGCATCGGGGAACACCGTCGTGCCGATGTCCCGTCCGTCCATGACGATACCTTTTTCCCGTCCCATCTGTTGTTGGAGGCTGACCATGGCCTCGCGCACGAAATCGAGTGCAGCCACGATGCTGACTTTGGACGATACGGCCAGCGTACGGATGTCGTCTTCCACCAACGCCCCGTCTAGATAGGTTTGCGGCCTTCCTGTCTCGGGATTGAGCTTGAAAGAGATGTTCAGGTGCGGAAGGGCGGTTTTCAGGTGGTCGGTGTCTACCTCGTCTCCGTGGAATAGCTCATGCCGGAGGCAGTAGAGCGTGACGGCACGGTACATGGCACCGCTGTCAATGTAAATATAGCCTATTTCGCGAGCTAAATCTTTGGCCATCGTGCTTTTCCCGCAAGAGGAAAAACCGTCTATGGCAATCGTGATTTTTTTCATGTCGTTCTGTATATTATAATAATGTATAAGCTGAAATGGGGACTTGTCTGTCCTTACAGGCGGTAGGACGCGTTGAAGACGAAAGACGGGGCGGACAGGTGGTACTGGGCGTATGCAAGTCCGAAACCGAAACGGGAAAGC
>ERZ791626.1522-NODE-1522-length-15912-cov-7.904774_pt1 | contig 15912 bp, 11 predicted proteins | sample MGYA00510266_ERZ791626 | MGnify/ENA primary metagenome ERZ791626 (study PRJEB30046, sample SAMN00715208) | human gut metagenome | study: EMG produced TPA metagenomics assembly of the A metagenome-wide association study of gut microbiota in type 2...
GCTGCCCAAACCCGCAAGCCTTTAAAAAGGCTTGACCTAAATTTTAAAATTATTTGCTTTAAACTGTGCACTAAACCACAATAAACAAAAATACGGACTGCACACAAAATGCAGTCCATAAATATTTGAATTATGTGATTTGATTATTTAATAGCCTCAAATGCTTCCTGTAAATCGAAGAGAATATCATCAATATGCTCTGTACCGATTGAAAGACGAATTGTATTTGGCTTAATGCCCTGCTCTGCAAGCTCCTGCTCGTTAAGCTGTGAGTGTGTTGTTGATGCGGGATGAATAGCAAGTGACTTAACATCTGCTACATTTGCAAGAAGTGAGAATACCTGGAGATTATCAATGAACTTCTTAGCGTCTTCTTCTGTACCCTTGATTTCAAAAGTAAAGATTGAACCGCCGCCGTTAGGGAAGTACTTATCATAAAGTGCCTTATACGGTGAGTTTGGAAGTGATGGGTGGTTTACGCTCTCAACCTGTGGGTGATTTACAAGGAATTCAAGAACTTTCTTTGTGTTTTCTACATGACGCTCAACACGGAGTGAAAGTGTTTCAAGGCCCTGCAAGAAAATGAATGCGTGGAACGGAGAGATTGTAGCACCTGTGTCACGGAGAAGAATTGCTCTGATGTATGTTACAAATGCAGCACCCGGAGCAGCCTGTGTAAATACAGCACCGTGGTATGATGGGTTTGGCTCTGCAAACTGTGGGAATTTACCTGATGCAGCCCAGTCAAACTTACCGCTCTCAATAATTACACCGCCGATTGCCGTACCGTGACCGCCGATGAACTTTGTAGCTGAATGAACAACGATGTCTGCACCGTACTCAAACGGTCTTACAAGGTAAGGGGTTGCAAATGTGCTGTCAACAACAAGCGGAATATTGTGTGCGTGTGCAATCTTTGCGAGAGCCTCAATATCAATAAGGTTAGCATTTGGATTGCCGAGTGTTTCAATGTAGAGAGCCTTTGTATTCTCGTCAATAGCTTTTTCAAAAGCACCCTCTTCATCAGGATCAACAAATGTTGTTGTAATGCCGTAAGCAGGAAGTGTGTGTTCGAGAAGGTTATATGTGCCGCCGTAGATTGTCTTTGCAGCTACGATGTTATCGCCTGCTTTAGCAAGAGCCTGAATTGTATATGCGATTGCAGCTGCACCCGAAGCTACTGCAAGAGCGGCTGTACCACCCTCAAGAGCTGCAATTCTCTGCTCAAAAATATCTTCTGTAGGGTTTGTAAGTCTGCCGTAGATGTTGCCTGCATCTTTAAGTGCAAAACGATCTGCGGCGTGCTGGCTGTTGTGGAATACATAAGAAGTAGTTGCGTAAATCGGAACTGCTCTTGCATCTGTTACCGGGTCTGCTGATTCCTGTCCTACATGAAGCTGAAGTGTTTCAAAGTGTAATTTTCTATCTTTTAATGTGCTCATTTTATTTACCTCTTTCAATAATTAATTTAGTTTGTTACAATGTTATAATAAAAATAATGTAGTAATGTATTTGTTGCGTCAGCAACAACATCCAGAGGTACTGCACATTCGTCCGTATCGGTAGTTCTGTCTTAATAGATTTACAAATAATAGAAGCATTAGAATTCTCCTTTGCTAAAACTTACTAATTACATAGGTTTAATGTGATTGTATATTATCATATAATTTACCCGTTGTCAATACTATTTTTTAAATTTTTAAAAATATATTTGTTTAGTAGGTTTTTAGAGCAAAATTTGCCGGTTTTATAACATATTTGTAGAATTATAAGCGACCAATATACATATAGAAAGATAATTAAAATATAAATCGGATAAAAAACAACTTGAAAACCTACTAAATATATGTTATTATTATGTTATAGATGAATGCTATATTTTTGCAAATACTTAGTAAAAGGTGGTGTTAATTTGAAAATTTCTACAAAGGGAAGATACGCACTGCGAATGCTTATAGATTTGGCAATGCACCAGAATGACGGTTACATTGCACTTAAGGATATTGCGGCTCGTCAGAATATTTCCAAAAAATATCTTGAGCAGATTATGCCTATTCTTAATAAAGCCGATGTGTTACTTACAAACCGTGGATTTCAGGGTGGATACCGCCTTGCAAGAACTCCCGACCAATATACGGTAGGCGAGATTCTCCGCATTACAGAGGGCAGCCTTGCTCCTGTTGCTTGTCTTGACCACACTCCGAATAACTGCCCTATGAGCGAGGAATGCATTACTTTGCCTGTATGGCAGGGACTTAATGAGGTTATTACAAAGTATCTTGACAGTATTACAATTCAGGATATTATTGACCGTCAGACTGAGAGCATCGGCAATGACTATGTAATATAATAGTATATAAGTTTATAGAAAAAATTATAAAGCCATCTTTGATTTTATCAGTCAAAGATGGCTTTGTTTGTTAATTAGTTTTTTATTGTTTAGGCAAATAATGTTTTAACACACAAAGTTTAGTTTTGAAAATTTAGCTTTTGCGTTACTTTGTTGCCTGAACGATAATCAGCTAAAGCATAAATTTCTCCCAAAAACTTTTGATAAAAGCCCAAAATAACAGACCACAAAGCCGAAGTAAAATTCCGTCTTTGTGGTCTGTTAAAAAATTCCTAAATAATTTATTACAGGGGATAGATGTTAAATTATTTATCTGAGAACATCGGAGTTGAGAGGTAACGGTCGCCTGTATCAGGAAGAAGTGCTACAATTACCTTGCCCTTATTTTCAGGGCGTTTAGCAAGCTCGGTTGCCGCATATACTGCCGCACCCGAAGAAATACCTACAAGCACACCCTCTGTACGGGCAATAGCTTTGCCTGTTGCAAAGGCTGCCTCGTTCTCAACAGCGAAGATTTCATCATATACTTTAGTATCAAGGGTTTCGGGAACAAAGCCTGCGCCGATACCCTGAATTTTGTGAGGACCTGCAACACCCTTTGAAAGTACAGGTGATGTAGCCGGTTCAACTGCAACGATTTTTACATTTGGATTTTTTGACTTAAGATATTTACCTACACCTGTTACGGTACCGCCTGTACCTACGCCTGCAACAAAAATGTCAATCTTGCCGTCTGTATCCTCCCAGATTTCAGGACCTGTTGTTGCAAAGTGAGCGGCAGGGTTTGCCTGGTTTACGAACTGACCCGGAATAAAGCTGTGCGGAATTTCACTTGCAAGTTCGTCAGCCTTTGCGATAGCGCCCTTCATACCTTTTGCACCGTCAGTAAGAACAAGTTCTGCGCCGTAAGCCTTAAGAAGATTTCTGCGTTCGATACTCATTGTTTCAGGCATTGTAAGAATAATTCTGTAACCTCTTGCGGCTGCTACCGCTGCAAGACCGATACCTGTGTTACCGCTTGTAGGCTCAATGATTACAGAATCAGATGTAAGCAAGCCTTTTTCTTCCGCATCATCAATCATAGCCTTTGCTACTCTGTCCTTAACACTTCCTGCTGGATTAAAATATTCAAGCTTTGCAAGTACAGGTGTGTCAAGTCCCTGTGCAGCAGAGTAATTATTGAGTTTCATAATAGGTGTTCTGCCAATGAGGTCAGTGATTTTCTCGTAAATTTTCATAATGCATTCTCCTTTATAATATAATGTTTATAGTAATGTTCGTAATTGAAATTCAATCCTTATTAAACCTACATAAATTATAGGTATTATTATAGCACCGCAATATTGCATTGTCAACACTTAAATATAAATATTTCCGAAAAAATAATAAATATCGAATTTTTAATGCTGATATGCAATATGTATAGAAATACAACGGGATTTTTTATAAACAAAATTTTAAATACAATTGCAAATTTTTACAATATATGTTAAAATTAGAGCAATAATAAGCAAACGGATTTACCGTGAAATTTAAAAGAAGGTGTATAACTTTGAAAAAATGTTTTTCGATTGTACTGACTGTACTTATGGCGATGATAGCTTTTACAGCTTTTTCATCAGTTAATGCTGTTTCTGTCGAAAGTAATCAATCGGTACATACTAACCAAACAGCGGACTTAGGAATACCTCCGCTTGACTTCGGCGATTCAAATGACTATGACAGCGGCGGTTCTGATTGGGGCGGCAGTTCTGATTGGGACAGTTCAGACCACAGCAGTTCCGAAAGCAGCGGAGAAGGTCTTGGATTTGGCGGAACGTTAGTTGTTTTCCTTGTAGTTATCGGTATAGTTGTTTACGGCATGATAAGGAGCAAAAAGGACAGCAAAAGAACAACTAAAAGCACAACTACTACTGTTGGCAGATCACAGACAATTCAGCAGTCGGCAGGCAGAAATATTACACTTCCTGACCGTACGGCACAGATTTCAGACCTTATCAAGCAGAATGATCCGAACTTCTCGGCAGAAGATTTCCTTTCATTCTCAAGATATGTATATGTTACCATTCAGGACGCTTGGAGCAAGCGTGACCTTTCACCTGTAAGAATTTATTTACACGATAATCTCTACAATCAAACTCAAAAACAGATTGATCGCAAGATTGCAAACGGCGTAATCAATAAGATTGAAAATGTAGCCGTAAGTACAGCTTATCTTACAGCGTATCGCAGAGATAAAGAATTTGAGTATGTTACAGTTTATCTCAATGCCCGTCTTACAGACTATGAGATAAACGAAAAGACCGGTCAGGTTCTTCGTGGAGATCCTAATGCAAGATACGAGTTGAGGTACACACTTCGCTTTGCCCGTAATGCAGGCATTAAGACCACAAGTGCAAACAGTCAGACGCTTAAGTCACACAGTTGCCCGAATTGCGGTGCTCCTCTTGAAATGTCAAGTTCCGGCAAGTGCGAATACTGCGGAAGTACAATTACAACAGGTCAGTATTCATGGGTACTCAGCGAATATTCTTCTATTCGTAACGATACTGTTGATCAAGGCATTTATATTGAAAAAGATAACAATGCTCAAAACAATACAAATAATAATCAGTAATTTTTTATTGCTGTTCGGGACCGGGATTTTTCCGGTCCCGATTTTTGTATTTAATCTGTAAATATTTTTTATATAATGGCAAAATATAGCTATAAACAAAGTTGTTTTTTACATAATGTATCAAATACTTGCATTTTTTTAACTTGTGTGTTATATTGTAAATGATTTGTTAATCAATATTTCTAAGTACAAGGTGATATTATGGATTACAAAATTATTGCACTTGACATTGACGGTACTCTGACTAACTCTCAAAAAGAGATTACTCCACGCACTCGATACGCTATTATTGACGCTCAAAAAATGGGCAAAAAGGTTGTAATCGCTTCGGGCAGACATCCTATGGGGATTCAGAGCATTGCAAGAGATTTATTGCTTGACCGCTATGAGGGTTATATTATGGCTTTCAACGGAGGAAAAATTCTTGATTGTACTACCGGACAAACTATTGTAAGTAAGGATTTTCCGAAGGAATACCTTTCCGACATACTCGGTGTGTTGAAAGAATCAAATCTTTCTGTTCATACCTATGATGATAAGAAAATCATTACAGGCGGCACTTTGAATGATTATTCAAATGTTGAAAGAGATATTCTCAAAATGGAAATGGTTGTTGTGGAAGATTTTGCGGCGAATATTCCTGATAAAATCAATAAACTTTTACTTTCGGGCGAACCTGCCGAAATTGATAAATATAACGAAATTCTTGCAAAACGCTATGACGGTTTGCTTGATGTGTATAAGAGCGCACCGTACTTCCTCGAGATTATGCCTTTCGGCGTAACAAAGGGTTCTATGCTGCCTATGCTGCTTGAAAAACTCGGTTTTACAAACGAAGAGATGATTGCTTTTGGCGACAATTACAATGATATAACTATGATTGGTTATGCGGGTCTTGGAGTTGCTATGGGCAATGCAGAGGAAGATGTAAAAAAGATTGCAAATTATGTCTGCGAGTCAAATGATGATGACGGAGTTGCAAAAACACTTGAAAAATATGTTTTGAAAAGTAATATATAATTTGTAGTTGTGATATATAAATAGTTGTGATATATAAAAACTCTCTGAATTTAATCGGAGAGTTTTTTGCTTTGTCGAAAAATCTGTCTGCTTTTTAAAAAAACGGCACTTTGTTCACTTTTTTGTATAAATTACATAAAACAAGGATTAAATGTTTGGAAGCACAGATTTCGAATAATTCTAAATCAGAAAAAAAATCATTGATAACTATTTTATAATTATATGTAGATGTTAAATTTTGATTTTAACGGAAAATGGAGGAAAAGCTATGACAAAGGTAAAAAAACTCATTGCTTTAATGCTCGTTGTCTGCATTGCGGCAACAGTGGGAATTGTGTCGGTTTCGGCTGCTACTGTTGACGATGCTGAGTCAGTTCAGGCTAAATACGACGGTATTAAAGTGCATGTGTATTCTGAAGACGGCGCACCGAACATCTATTATTGGAACAGCCTTCCGCAGAATATCGCAACAGATTACCCCGGTCCTAAAATGACCGCCGAGGGTGATAACAGCTACTGCTACACATTCGACAATGTAACAAAAATCAATATGATGTTTGTTACAAACGGCACTCAGTCTGCTGAAACAACAAGAAACAGCGGCGAGTGGTGGTACAAAAACGGAAGATGGTCTTCTAAGTCTTGGAATGATTTTGATGACTGGAAGAGAACGGATCTTCGTGAAGATTCAATTTACTTTGTAATCACAACTCGTTTCTATGACGGTGATACAGGCAACAATGTTCATTGTTGGGACGACCAGCAAGCTAACAACCCTGATTCAGACCCTGCTTGGAGAGGCGACTTTAAGGGCCTTATCGAAAAACTTGATTACATCAAGGCTTTAGGTTTCAGTGCAATTTGGATTACTCCTGTTGTAACAAATGCGTCAGGTTATGACTACCATGGCTATCACGCATTTGATTTCTCAACTGTTGATGTTCGTTATGAGAGTGACGATGTTAAATATCAGGATCTTATCGATGCTGCACATGAAAAAGGTATGAAGATTATTCAGGACATAGTTATCAATCATACAGGTAACTTTGGTGAGGCTACTCTCGCTCCTATGTTTACAAAAGAGTATAGCACACTTAAGGATCTTGAATCTGTTAATTGTATGGTTCCGATTCCTGATTCGGATTTTGCAAAAACATTCCCTGACTATGACAGTCTTGCTCCGGGTTATCAGTATCAGGCAAGACTTAATATAATGAAGGATACTAAGGCTCTTGATTCAGGTTCACATGATACGGAAAATAACTATCATCATTATAAAGACCTTAGCTGGGAAAGCCCAACTGTACAGACAGGACAGATTGCCGGTGACTGCGTTGATGTAAACACAGAAAATCCAAAGGTTGCAGAGTATCTTAACAATGTTTACGGCGATTATATCAACATGGGTGTTGACGCATTCAGAATGGATACCGAAAAGCATGTATCAAGACTTACTCTTAACCAGTTCTATTTCCCATCATGGCTTAAGACAGGCGGAAAGAATTTCTATGTATTCGGCGAGGTTTGTACTCGTGTAAGCGAGTTTTGGAATCATAATATCCCTGCAATTTCTGCTCCTTTCTATACTTGGGCAGAAACAGACAGCAAGTATATCAATGCTCTCGGCGATGATCAGCTTGAAAATGTAAACCTTACAAATGCTCACTATGCAAGCAATTCATCTACAAGTAATCAGCCAACTTCTGATAATGTTTATCTTAATGGTATTACATATCATACTCCTGATTACAGTAAGGGCAATGGCACAGGCGTTATTGACTTCCCAATGCATTGGAACTTCTCTACTGCCAGCAATGCATTTACCCGTGCTCTTGAAGAGGATCCATATTATAATGATTCAACATGGAATGTAACTTATGTTGACTCCCATGACTACGGTCCTGATATGGATACTCGTTATAATGGCGGTACTCAGGCTTGGGCAGAAAACCTTTCACTTCTCTTTACATTCCGTGGAATTCCATGTCTATACTATGGTTCAGAAGTTGAATTCCAAAAGGGTGTAAGTATAGACCTTGGTCCAAATGCTCCTCTTTCAACTTTAGGTCGTGCATATTTCGGCGATTATCTTGAGGGTGATGTTTCAGCTACTGATTTCGGTGAATATAGCGCATCGGGCACAGTTGCCGAAACTCTTAATTCTCCGCTTGCTGTTCACCTTAAACAACTGAATATGATTCGTAGGGCAGTACCTGCTCTCCAGAAAGGTCAGTATACAAAGGACAGCGAATATGTAACTGGTAATATGGCATTTATCCGCCGTTATACAAATTCAAGCGAAGGCGTAGACAGCCTTGCACTTGTAACTATTTCAGGCGGCGCTACATTCAAGAACATTCCTAACGGCAAGTATATTGACGCTGTTACAGGTGATGTTAAGACTGTTACAAACGGCACACTTACAGTAGGCAGTATCGGTAAAGCCAACATGAGATGCTATGTAGCTTGCGGTTCAGGCTTCACAGGCATTGACGGTAAGATCGGTACAAACGGTACATATCTTAAGTAATTAAATAATTAAATAATTATAATTACAACTAAGAGGATGGAGTAAAATTCATCCTCTTTTTGTATATATTTGCAGATAAATGAATATTTTTGCTAAAATGTATATAAATATGACATAATCTTAATTATAAATAAGACACTTTAAAGCATTTTGTATCTTTTCTTTTGCTTTAAAATGTGATATAATGTTCTTTAATGGTAATTATAAATTTACTAATCTTTATTGTAGGAAGTGATTTTGATGGGCAGTTATTCAGATAACACACCGGCTATCCATGACTTGGCACAAAAAATGATCTCAAATTCGATGATCGATACAAGTCTTTATTCAAAGTATAATGTTAAGAGAGGACTTCGTGACCTTGACGGTAAGGGTGTATTAACAGGCCTTACAGATATTTCCACAATTATCCAGAATAAAGAAGTTGACGGTAAGCTTGTTCCTTGCGACGGTGAGTTGTATTATCGCGGATATAATGTAAACGATATTGTCGGCGGTATTCTTGAGGATGATCGTTTTGGCTTTGAAGAAGTTGTTTACCTTCTTCTTTTTGGCGAAATGCCAAATGTCGCACAGCTTAAGGATTTTAAGGAATTGCTTGTAAAATACAGAACTTTACCGCAGAACTTTGTTCGTGATGTTATTCTTAAAGCACCGAGTGAAGATATGATGAACTCGATTGCTCGAAGTGTACTTACTTTGTTCTGTTACGATGATAACCCTAATGATACATCGGTAGATAATGTTCTTCGTCAGTGTATTCAGCTTATTTCAGTATTTCCGATGCTTTCGGTTTACGGTTATCATGCATATAACCACTATCTCCGTGACAAAAGCCTTTATATTCACCGTGCAGAGCCTACTATGTCCACAGCGGAGGTTATTTTGTCATTACTTCGTCCTGACAGAAAATACACACCGCTTGAGGCAAAAGTTCTTGATATGGCGCTTATTCTTCATATGGAGCACGGCGGCGGTAACAACTCTACATTTACAACTCATGTTGTAACTTCTTCCGGTACAGATACTTATTCGGCAATTGCAGCGGCTTTGGCATCTCTTAAAGGTCCTAAGCACGGCGGTGCAAATGTTAAAGTATTCTATATGTTTGAGGATATTAAAAAGCACATAAAAGACTGGAAAGATGACGAAGAAATTGCAGATTACCTTGAAAAAATACTCGAAAAGCAGACATTCGACAGAATGGGTCTTATTTACGGTATGGGACACGCTGTTTATACAATTTCTGACCCTCGTCAGATTATTCTTAAGGGCGCAGTTCAAAAACTTGCAAAAGCAGAAGGCTATGATGAGGACTTTGAACTTTATGAGAGAGTAGAAAGACTTGCTCCGCAGGTTATCGGCAAAAAGCGTAAGATTTATAAAGGCGTTGCGTCCAATGTCGATTTTTACAGCGGTTTGCTTTACAGTATGCTTGATATTCCTTGCGAGCTTTATACACCTATGTTTGCAACAGCCAGAATTGCAGGTTGGAGCGCACATAGACTTGAGGAAATCGTAAATGCCGGTAAGATTATTCGTCCTGCTTATATGAGTATTTCTACAACAAAGAATTATACTCCACTTGATAAAAGATAATATTAAAAATTTAGGCGGATACTTGCAAAGAGTACCCGCCTGTTTTTTCGTAAAAGTTATGATTTGGCTGATTGCTTTATCAAGCAATTATAAAAGTTTGGTCAACCTTTTTAAAGGTTGTGGGTGTGGGCAAAGCCCACAAATACTTTCCGCTTACGCAATCTGACGATAGCCAAACAGCTCGCTGTTTGGCGGCTTGAACACAACGGCGTTAGACTTTAAATGCGAAATCAACAATAAAAGACATTCGATATATAATGAAAAGTTAATCATTTCTTTTATAAAAGGCTATCGCCTGTTTTAACAAACTTAGTTTTAGCACGCAAACAGCGTGGCTGTTTGCGTCTGATAAATTGTTATATCGGAAGATTTTTATGGGCACTGCCCAAACCCGCAATTTTTGAAAAAATTGAGTAAACTTTTTTTGTCCTTTTGCTGATAATTTAGCGTTAGCTAAATTTCAATGCCCGACCGACACTCCGCTAAATAAAAATTTATTAATGTTGCCCCAACATAAAAAACTCCCGCCCAAGCGAGAGTTTTTAACATTTTATTTATAAGATGTTGAAAGTGTTACGGTACCGTCTGATTTTCCGTTATTATCAATATGGGTTATAATCTTATTATTTTCAATAGTGCTTGCAGATTCCCATAAATAGCTTGTCTTTGCAGAACCTGTACCCGTTACTTCGTAAGTTACTACAATAAGGTCGCCGCCATTTGTGAAATCGTATCCGCTTGTAATGTCTGAACCGTTAAATTTAATTACACCGGCATTTTTGGCATTAACAATGCTGTTTGATTTAACAGGACTTTGGAGCTCGGCTTTTTTAACTTTAAGTTTTGAAGAATCGTAAGTTATAGTACCCTGGAAGTTTGCGAGTACCTTTGTGCTTTTAACTGTATAGGTAACTGTTACGGTATCGCCTTTTTTGTAATCGTGACCGTCAACAGAAAGTGTATCGGAAGATTTATTGCCCGAGTCATTCTTGCTTGTGTCATTTTTGCTTGTGTCATTTTTACTTGATGCATCGTTTTTGGAACTTTCTGATTTTGATTCGGTTTTTGAAGAATCGGAAGAACCGTTCGATTCGGACTTTTCGGAGGTTTGTGAAGAGTTAGCAGTTGAAGTTGAATTTGAACTTGAGCTTTGAGTGCTGCTTTCTGTATTTAATTCGCTTTCTGATTTGTCGTTTGCAACAGTTGTGTTTTCAGCGGCAGAAGCAGTGCTTGTTACGGTCGCAGCGGTTGATGAACTCTCATCTTTATTACCGCAGCCTGTCATTACACTTGCAAATGATGTTGAAACGGCAAGTACGGCAATCAAAAGTGCAACAGAAAGCCTCTTTGCTTTATGCTTTGAATTATTCATAAAATCATTCCTTATCTAATGTTATTGTTCCTATTATAGCAAAATATATTATAAAAATAAAGCGTAATTATTTAAATAATAATTTGCAAAATTTGACATTGTAATTCAATTTTTTCTATGATATAATAGATATGTGAAAACTGAATGAATTTTTAGGAGTGTTTGAATTGAAATTAGCAAAAATTATTGCAGTAGGACTTTCTGCTGTAATGCTTACTACAGGCTTTTCTGTATCTGCTCTTGCGGCACAGACAACCGAATCCACCGTTTCTACTCCGGGATTTAAGACATATGACGCATTATATGCTCACGCTGTTTTAAACTCTGAAGATACACAGGCTTGGCTGAGCTGGCAAAGTGTACACGATGAGAACTTTAACGAAATAGACAGTAATAAAAAGTATTTCTTCCTGCCTTCTTCGGCAAACGGAGAAAAAGTTGATATTTACAACGCTTATTCATCACCGATTACAATAAACGGTGTTACTGTTGACTCACATAAATCGGGTTCGGTACCGTACAATACAAATGTTGAGTATAAGGTAAATGTGGGCGGCAAAAACTTTACTTTGATTTTTATGAAATCAACCGCAGAGTCCGCCGTATATATCAATAATGACAATGCCGACGGTAACGGTACGGAGCTTATCACATACCTTAATCGTGATAAGAGTAATTCCGCAAGCGCAACAGCCGCAATTATCGATGCAGACGGCACAATTGAAACAGCCGATGTAAAGAAAATCAAGGGCAGAGGCAACTCAACCTGGGGCAAGGCTAAAAAGCCTTACAACATTACTTTCAAGGATAATGTAACAATCGGTTCGATGGATAAGTGCAAGAAATTTTCTATGCTTGCAAACTATCAGGACGATTCTCTTTCAAGAAACAGATTTTTATATGACCTTTCTGATGCGGTAGATATGCCGTACGCTTCCGATTCACGCTATGTAGATTTTTATTCAGACGGCTATTATTGGGGTTCTTACCAGATGTGCCAAAAGATTGACACAGGTAAAACTAACCTTTTAAGCGATATTGACGATAAAGGCTACCTCAACAAGGATGGCTCAATCAACGAAAACTTCCAATTTGTATGCGAGGTTGACGCAAGTGCTACTGATGATGATTATCACTTCACTTCATCAAGCGGTAATAAGATTACATTAAAAACTCCCGAGCTTGCACCGGGGGACAAAGGCTACAACGAAGTTAAAAATTATGTAAAAAACAAATTTGATTCTTTTTACAATGCAATTAAAAGCTCAAGTGCAAATCTTGCCGATTATGCTGATGTTGATTCTGTAACAAAGATTTATCTTATAAACGAACTCGGCAAAAACTGGGATTCGGGCGTATCAAGTCTTTACTTTACATATAAGCAGGACGAAAACGGCAATTGGAAATTCTACGGTTCTCCTGTATGGGATTACGATAACTCGCTCGGTAACGCAAAGGGCGTTGAATGTGATCTCGGAAATATAGGAGTAAATGACTATGAACAGTACAGCGGTTGGTGGTGCAAATACAAAGATAAAGGTAAAAACAGCAACAGCACAAACAATGTTATGAATCTGATTTCGAGAAATAAAAATGTTATTAAGGCTGCACCGCAGGTTTGGTTTGAGGACTTTGTTCCGGCTCTCAAAACATTTATGTCAAGCGGAGTAAGTGAGGGAGAAATTTATTCATCTGATGTTTATTATAACTACCTAAAGGGCAGTGCAGAGATGAACTACAAGAGCGGTTGGTTGCTCAATACAGGCAGCTGGATTGCAGACCACAGCAAACTCAATGTAGCTACCTTTGACTATTCCACAGGCAAATATACAGTAAGCAATACTGCTACAAAGTACAGCAACAATTTTGACGGAAAGTACAATTATTGTGCCGATTGGCTTACAAGCCGTGCGGCTTGGCTTAGCAACGAAATGTATGCTGACTACGAACCGTCAAATCCAAGAATTGAAAATGACCTTAACAATGACGGAATTTTAGATGTTCGTGATGCAACGGTTCTTCAGCTTTACATTGCAGAAAGTGCAACACTTGACATTGAAGGTGTAAAAATGGCTGATATAAACAAAGACGGAATTATTGATGTGAGAGATGTCACAGCTTTACAGCAGATAATTGCACAATAAAATTTAAATTTTTATACCGCTTGATTTCGGAAGATTTCAAGCGGTATTTTGATTTTTAAAAGTCATATTTCTATTATTTAATTATAAATTTACACAAAATTTATTGAAAAACTTACGGTAATGGTATATAATGTATTTGTGAAAATTTTGGGTATTATTGCGGATAGTATTTGATTTAATTATGGAGGTTATTATGAGAAAGACTAAAATTGTTTGCACCATTGGTCCTGCCTGCAACAATAAAGAAACCTTGCTTGCGATGATCAACGCAGGTATGAATGTTGCTCGTATTAATATGTCACACGGAGCATATGACGATTTGGAAAACACTTTTAATGTTCTCAAAGAAGCTATTGCCGAAAGCGGAAAAATTGTGTCAATTCTTCTAGATACAAAAGGTCCGGAAGTAAGAGTATGCACATTTGAAAACGGCAGTATAGAACTTATTGAAGGTCAGCTTTTCAGCCTTTGCAAGAATAAAGAAGTCGGTGACGAAACAGGCGTGGCAATTTCTTTCCCTAAGCTTATTGATTTGTTCAATGCCGACGGCAAAGCGGCAATAGGCAGAGAATTATTATTAGATGACGGTCTTATCTCAATGGTTGTTGACAGTATGGCTCCTAACGAAATCATTTGCAAAGTAGTTAAGGGTGGCACACTTAAGAACAGAAAGAGTATTAATATTCCCGGTTATCATATAAATATGCCTTATGTCAGTGCACAGGACAGAAAAGATATTGAATTTGGTCTTTCTCACGGCGCAAATGTAGTTGCTGCATCGTTTGTGCGTACACACGAAGATGTTAAAACATTAAGAGATTTTATCGACAGCCTTGGATTTGAATATGTTGAAATCATCGCAAAGATTGAAAATCAGAGCGGTGTTGACGATATGGACGCCATTATAGACTGCGCCGACGGCATTATGGTTGCAAGAGGTGATATGGGCGTTGAAATTCCGTTTATTAAACTTCCTGAAATTCAGAAAACACTTATCAGAAAGTGCGTTGCAAGAGGTAAATATGTAATTACAGCAACTCAAATGCTTGAGAGTATGACTTCTTCACCTCGTCCTACAAGAGCTGAAATCAGCGATGTTGCCAATGCTGTATATGACGGTACAAGCGCCGTTATGCTTTCGGGTGAGTCTGCCGCAGGTAAGTATCCTGTTGAAAGTGTTAAGGCTCTTGACGCTATATGCTTTGAGGCAGAGCAGAACGGTGAGTTTACAGCTCTTAAAGACTATATCGAACATCACAGTATTCAGGACAGCAACCCAATCAGAGGCAGTATTTGCCGTGCGGCAAGAGATATTGCTCATCAGATTGGCGCAAGAGCTATTATTGTTGAGAGTGCTACAGGTAAAGTTGCAAGAGCAATGACACATTTCCGCCCGAATGTTCCGATAATTGCAGTTGTTACCTCTTCGCTTGTTTGTAAAAAACTTTGCCTTAATTGGGGTATTACAGCACTTATCGGTGAAGAAAAGAAAACTTCCGATGCCATTACAAAGCAGGCAATGGAAAAGGCTTTAAGCACGGGCTACTTTAAAAAGGGCGATATTGTAGTTGTAATTTCTTCAAACAGAACTGCACCTACTTCAAGCACAGACTCTCTCAATGTAAGGATTTTATAATATGAATAACAATAACATTATACTTATAGGAATGCCGGGTTCGGGTAAGAGTACACTTGGTGTTCTGCTTGCAAAATACAGCGGATATTCTTTTGTGGATTTAGACTTGATTATTACTAAGAAAACAGGCAAAAAACTGCAAAAGATACTTGATCAGGACGGCTATGATGCTTTCTTGAAAATTGAAAATCAAGTAGGCAAAGAGCTTGACTGCGAGAAAACAGTTGTGGCAACAGGCGGCTCAATGGTACTTAGCGCAGAAGGTATGGAACATTTGAAGAAAATCGGTACGGTAGTGTATATTAATGTGCCGATTGATGAAATCATACGCAGAGTTACAAATGTAGCGACAAGGGGAATTGCTTTTAAAGACGGCGAAACTCTTAACGATGTTTTTAAAGAGAGAACACCTCTTTATGAAAAATATGCAGATGTAACCGTTGATTTTGAAAATGCGTCAAATCTTGAAGAAACCGTCGATAAAATTATGGAAAAATTAAATCTTCATAAGTAATAATTTAAGCACCGATTTGAAAAGTCGGTGCTTTTTTGCCTTTTGCTTTAAAAACGATTTTTGTTAAAATGTTGGTAAATTATGGTTTAGCAAATTGATTTGCCAATTAATTATAAAAGTTTGGTCGACC
>ERZ791626.1523-NODE-1523-length-15904-cov-3.109218_pt1 | contig 15904 bp, 7 predicted proteins | sample MGYA00510266_ERZ791626 | MGnify/ENA primary metagenome ERZ791626 (study PRJEB30046, sample SAMN00715208) | human gut metagenome | study: EMG produced TPA metagenomics assembly of the A metagenome-wide association study of gut microbiota in type 2...
GGGTCACCAGCTGGTCACGGGACATCTCCAGAGAAAAGACGGCCACCGTCTGGCCGGACTCCTTGGCGGCGTTCAGGGCTACGTTCAGAGCCATACTGGTCTTGCCCATGCCGGGACGGGCGGCCAGCAACAGCAGGTCCGACTTGTTCAAGCCGTTGATCTTACCGTCCACCGCCGAAAAGCCGGTGGACAGACCCGGCAGGGTCTTGCCCCCCTGAGCGCTGAGCTCCGCCAGATGCTCCATGACCTCCTGCAGCACAACCTGAATGGTGGCCATGCTCTGGGCGCTGCGGCCCCGGCGGATGGCGTAGATCTTCTGCTCCGCCGCCTCCAGCACGTCGCCGGGGGCGCCGGTCCCCTCCTGCACCATGGCGGTGATCTCCGCCGCCGCTGCGGCCACCGACCGCAGCAGCGCTTTCTCACGCACCAAACGCACATACTCCAGCACGTTGGCAGAGGTGGGCGTCACCTCCATCAGCTGGGCCAGATACGCCCGTGTGCCATCGTTGGCGAGGCCCGCCTTCTCCAGCTCCCCGGCCACGGTAAGGCCGTCGATGGGGCGGGAGTAGACGAACATGGTGTAGATAGTCTCGAAAATTTCCCGGTTCTGACGGAGGTAAAAATCGTCCGGCTGAAGCTGGTCCATCACGTCCTTGACGCAGGCGGCGTCAATGAGCATGGAGCCCAGCACGGCCTGCTCTGCCTCTGTGGAGTGCGGCATTTGCCGCAGAAGCAATTCATCCATGAGGGAACTCCTTTCGGGGATTTTTCTGAAGGGGGTGGGGTGTGCTTTTCTTTTTGCCTCCGGCGGGGGCTTTTTGTTTGCCTCCGGCGGGGAACTTTCTTTCAGTAGCGAAAGAAAGTACCCGTCGGAGACAAACAGAAGGGACTGTCAAGCCCCAAAAGCGCCGGCAAGACCAAAGGGAAGTTACTTCTCCTCGCAGACCAGCACATAGACGGTGCCAGTGATCTCAAAGCCCAGCTTGGCCTTGACCTCGAAGCTGCCGAAGGTCTTGATGGGCTCCGCCAGCACCAGCAGGAAGAAAACTGTGGCTGCGGCGTGGACGCAGTCCATGGGAAAGCCGGTGACATAGTAGGCGGCGATGACCTTCCACTCCAGCGTGCGGGCATAGAGCAGGGCGGAGACGGGGTTCATGATGCCGCCGTAGATGAGCACAGCGGAGATGGCCCCGAAGACGCACAGGGCGGCGCGGCTGCGGCGCAGCCAGCCCCGGCGGAACAATACGCCCGCCAGGAAGCCGATGATGCCCATGGCGAACATCTGGAAGGGCGTCCAGGGGCCCTGGGAGAACAGAACGTTGCTGGCCAGCATGGTCATGGCGCCCACCAGGAAGCCGGTCTCGCCGCCCAGGGCCACGCCGGAGATGATGGTCAGAGCCAGGACGGGCTTGAACTGAGGCAGCATGAAGAAGGCGGCGCGGCCCGCCACGCCCAGGGCGCAGAGGGAGGCCACCAGCACCAGCTCACGGGCCTGTGGCTTCCGTCCCTCGAACACCAGGAAGAAGGGCACCATGCATTCCAGCAGCACAGCGAAGGCGATGGGGTAGTAGGCAGTGTTGCCCAGGTAGAAAAAGCCCAGATACAGCGTGGCGGGGATACACAGCAGGATCAGTGCCGCCGCCAGACGGGTACGGTGGGAGAGCTTTCGCTTCTGCACCGGGGTCTGGAGCAGCGTCAGAGGCTTGGAGCGCCGGCCGATGGCGGCGATGCAGCCGAAGAGCAGGGCAATGAACAGGCCGTAAAGGCCCAGGGCCTGCCAGCCGGCCTGGGAGAGCGTGCCGCCGCCCACCAGGGCGGTGAGGTCGGTGTGCTTGGCCGCCAGCCAGAAGATCGCCAGCGCACCCGCACCGCATACGGCGGCGATGGTCCTGCGCCACCAGGGGAGCTTTTTCGGCTTCCAGGCGGTGGACTCCTCTGCCACCGGAGGCAGAGGCTGCCAGGCGGCAGGCACCTCCGGCTGGGGCGGGACGGTCCCGCCGATGACCGCGATCACGTCCTCCGGCGTGACGGCACAGGGGCAGAAGTCCCGGGCCATACGGTTAGCGGAAGTGGTATAGAAGCTGTTGCCGGAGAAGAAGTCACGGGGTGTGCCCTCCGCGACGATGCTGCCGTCGAAAAACAGGGCGCAGCGGTGGGCATACCGGGCACAGAAGGCCACGTCATGGCTGACCATCACCACCGTCGTGCCAGCGGCGGTCAGCGCGGAAAGAATAGCGGCAAAGGACTGCTTGAAGGCGGCGTCCAGGCCCTTGGTAGGCTCGTCCAGCAGCAGGATATCCGGCTGGTGCAGCAGCACCTTACCCAGGGCGGCCCGCTGCTGCTCGCCGCCGGAGAGGTCATAGGGATGACGGTCCAGCAGCTCGGTCAGGCGGCAAAGGGCCGTCACCTGCTCCACCCGGCGGTCACGTTGGTCTTTGGGGAGGTCCGTGCCGTCAAAGGATTCGTACAGGTCCTGACGGACCGTGTTTTTCACGAACAGGGCCTGCGGGTCCTGGGGCAGAACGCCGATGCGGCCCGTATGGGTCACGGTGCCCCGCTGGGGCGTCAGCGCGCCGGACAGCAGGCCCAGGGTGGTGGACTTGCCCGCGCCGTTACCGCCCAGCAGGGCCAGCAGCTCACCACGACGGGCCTGAAGGTCCAGACCGCGGACCACGTCCGGCTGGTCCGGCTCATAGCGGAACCAGAGACCCGCGCCGGCAAGGGCGGTATCCCCGGCGGGATACACCGGCTCCTGCGGCAGCGGGCACATGGGGTGTTCATCGCACCAGCCGGACAGGAAATCGCGGCCCTCGCGGACAGTGATGGGGCAGGGCGCGTCGCTGTCCACCCCGGCCCAGATACGGACAGCGGCGGGCATGGCCAGGAACATATCGTGGCCGCGGCCCCGCAGGGAACGGCACACCGCCTCCGGCGCGCCGGCACAGAGGAGATGGCCGCCGTCCAACACGGCGGCGTGGGTGGCCAGGGGCAACGCCTTCTCGAGACGGTGCTCCGTCAGGAGGACGGTGATGCCCAGCTCGCGGTTCAGGCGGCCCACAGTCTGCAAAAAGTCGGCGGCAGCAATGGGGTCCAGCTGGCTGGTGGGCTCATCCAGTATCAGCAGCCGGGGTTGGAGCACCATGGCCGAGGCCAGGGCCAGCAGCTGCTTCTGGCCGCCGGAAAGCTCATCCACTTTTTTATGGAACCAGTCCTGGATGCCGAAGAAGGAGGCCATCTCCGCCACGCGGCGACGGATGGAGGGCGTGTCGCAGCCAAGGCTCTCCAGTCCGAAGGCCAGCTCGTGCCAGACCTTGTCGGTGACGGTCTGCTCCTCCGGGGACTGAAGGACGAAGCCGATATCAGCGGCCTGCCGATGGGGCGGCAGGTCATCCAGCGGCTGACCGTCGAAGAGGATACGGCCCTCGGCCGCACCGTGGGGGCGCAGGGCGGGCTTCAGCTGGCGGAGAAGCGTGGTCTTGCCGCAGCCGGAGGCGCCGCAGAGGACCCAGAACTCGCCCTGACGGACCGTGAGGGACACATCCGCCAGCGCGGGGCGGGGCTGCTGGGGATAGGTAAAACCAAAATGCTCCAAGCGCAGCAGTTCAGGCACGGGGAGTCCCTCCTTTCCGGGCAAGATAGCGGCGCCGGGACAGGGTGTCCAGCAGCACCGGCGTAAAGCACAGCAGGCTGTAAACGACGAAAAAACTGACCGTCAGCGGTGTGACGGGGCCGCTGATCAGCATGGGATAATACTGAAAGCGCAGGCCGCCGGCCAGACCGCCGCCCAGCAGATACAGGCCGCAGAAGGCCAGCCAGAGGGCGACGGCACCGTCACGCCGGTCAAAGCGGTAGAGGGAGAAGGATGTCCTCCCCGGCAGGCCATAGCCCCTGCAGCGCATACTATCGGCGGTGATGAGGCCGCTTTCCAGGCTCCAGGTAACAACGATGGAGAACACACGAAGGGCGCTTCTGACGCGCCGGGCCGGGGCGCCGGTCTGGGTATCACGGCCCAGATGCCGCTGCGCCTGGGCCACAGCGCGGAGCCGGCGAACAAAGCGGGGCACAAAGCGGAGGATCATGCTCAGCAGCAGGGACAGCGCCGGAATGACGCGGCCAAAGAGGTACACCACCTTGTCCGAGGTGATGACATCGGTGACGCAGACGAACCACAGCGCCACGGCGCTGAGCATGGCGCCGGCGGCCAGACCGTAGAGCAGGCTCTCCAGCGTCAAAGGATTGCCGGAGGGCAGGTAGGCCAGAATGGTGACGCCCTGGTGGACAAAGGCGGGGTTCAGGGCCGCCGCCAGGAGGGCCATAGGCAGCAGCCACAGCAGGTGGCGGCGCAGGCCCTTACCGCCCAGCAGACGGGCAACATACCACCCGCCGCCCAGCGTCGACAGAACCAGGCACACCGGGTGCATCAGCAGCATCGCGCAGGCGATGACCAGGGCGAAATAGGCAAAGCTCACCGCCGGATGGCAAGTGCGCAGCGTATCGTCCATGGGATCACCTCCTGCATACATGATGTCTTAACCTTTTGATTATACCCTGCCGCCAGGGGATACGTCAATCCTGCGTGCGGAAAAAGGGCGGCAAAAGCCGCCCTTTTGTCAGCCCATGTAGGTATTGCCCACGTCTGCACCCATATTACAGGTGTAGAGCCACTGGATGTTCTCGCCGCCGGAGAGCGTATAGCTGTCCGCGCCATAGCTGGGGAAGGTTCCCCCCACGCAGTACATCCAGCCGGAGCTCCTGCCTACGTTCTTTTCGAACAGGCCGTTGATGCCCCTGACATAGTTGCCGCTGGAGCTCACCGGGATACCCGCGTCACCGCAGGCCCGCTTCAGTACGGACATGACAGACTCACCCTCGGTGATGGTCACCGTGGTGGACAGGATCACGCCGTCGGCGGGGATAAGGCCCTTCACGCCGTCGGAGCACTTGTCCATATTATCAAGCACCGTGGCGCAGGAGATGTACAGCGATACGGATGCCGCCGGTGCAGGGTCAGGTGCAGGCGTGGGATCGGGGCCCGGCACAGCGGGCTGCTGCGCCTGCTCCTGCTGTTTCTTCTCTTCTTCCAGCCGCTTCTGCTCCTCCAGGCGCTTGGCTTCCTCCTGCTTTTTGGCGTCCTCCTCGGCCTTTTTGGCATCATCAGCCGACTTCTGCTCGTCAGACTTCTTGTCGTCCACGGCCTTATCCTCAGTCTTTGCCGCGTCCTGCTTGCCGTCAGCCTTGGTGGTGCCCGTTTCAGCTGTGTCGTCCTTCCTGGTGTCCGCGGTCTGCTCCTGCGTTGCCGTGGGAATGTTGCCGGGGGCGTACGATACGGTCTTTTTTCCGCAGGCGGCGCAGGTCAGCAGCAGGGACAGCGCCAGCGCCAACAGCCAAAATCGGTGGTTTTTCTTCATATCTCTCATTTCTCATAAAAGCGCCATACGCAGAGGCGCTTTCGCGCCCCTGCGTCGGCTGTTCTGTTGTTACTTGGAAACGCGCTTCCGCTTATGGGTCAGCGCCACAACGGCTGCCGCCGCCAGGACCGCGCTGCCCAGCCACAGCACCATCTGACTGTCGTCCGCCGTCTTGGCGGAGTCCTTCTTGCCGCTGTCGGCCGTACCGCTTCCGCCGTAGTAGTACCCGGAGGACACCGTCTCATAGGAGACGATGGCGAACGCGGAGGCCTTGTCCGTCTGGAAGGTCAGGACATAATTGCCCTTGGTGCCGCCCAGCGTGGCGGGCAGCTCGGTGGTGGTCACGTTGCCATTGGCATCGGTGTGGCTGCGTACCACGCAGACGCGCTTGCCCTGAAGGGCCGCGTACAGCTCGTCGGTGATGGGGATGGTCACGGTGACGCTGTGGGGCAGCTCGATAAGCTGCGCCACGGTCTTGATCTCGTTCCCTTCCGTCTTGACCAGCGCCACAGTCACGTCTACGACCTTCTCCAACTGCGCGTTCTTGCGGGATTTGTCGCCGCGCAGGGCGTCCAGCTTCTCGGCCAGCTTGTTCAGCTCCTTCTTAACCTCGTCACCGGCCGTCTTGGCCGCCTCGGTCAGGGCGCTCTTGCCGCCGTCGGCGGCCTTCTGCTCGTTGGTGAGCTGGAGCGTATCCGTCACGGTCACGGTGATTGCACCGTCGCTCACTGCTGCCTTGATGTCCGCCAGCACCTCCCCGGTGATGGTATCATCGGCCTTGATGACCAAGCCGTCGCCCGCGGCGGTCTTGTTGTCTTTGCTGTCCACCTTGATGTCATCGCCTTTGACGTTGGCCATCGGGTTCTTGACGCCGCAGACGGTGCAGACGCCGTTGACGTAGGTGTGCTTGCCGGTGGCGGGAATGTTCGCGCCGGCGTTGATAACCATGCCGCAGCGCTTGCAGTAGGTCTCCGCCGTGCGGCCGGAGGCGTAGCAGGTGGCCGCCACCTCCGCACGGGTGGCCTCATCGTGGCCCAGGGCCGCGATGACCCAGCTGTCCTTGGCGATCTCGGTCTTGCCCGCCGCATCGCTGAAGAACTTGTGGCAGCGAGAGCAGGTCCAATAGGCACTGTTGCCTGCCTCGGTGCAGGTAGCAGCCTTGCCCGCCGTGGCAGTCATGCTGTGCCCCAGAGACGGGACGATCATCGTCTCCTCCGTGCCGCAAACGCTGCACTTACGGGTGCTGATACCGCTTTCGGTGCAGGTGGCCGCCTTGGTCACCGTCCATGCGCCGAAGTTGTGTCCCGGCGCGGGAACGGACTTTTCCTCCACGGCGCCGCAAATGGAGCAGATCCGGCGGCTGACGCCGTCCTTGGTGCAGGTGGCGGCCACGGTCACTTTCCACTCGCCGAAGCGATGGGCGCAGGCGGCGTCAGTCATGTCGTAGAGGGCGTTGGCCTTCTCGGTAAAGCGCGCATAGGCGGCCATGGCGCAAAGCGCCTGCTCCGTGGCCATCTCGTTGACGGCCTTGTCTGCGAACTGATGCTTAAAGCCGCCGTTCTCCGCCACGCGGTACTGCAGAAGGTTCCCCAGCACGCTCAGGGTCTTCCCCTCCACGGTCTTGGTAAAGCGCGCGTCCGTGTTGGCATCCAAATTCAGGGCAGAGAGGGCAATGACCACCTGCGCGCAGCTCTCCGCACTGGTATAGCCCGTGCCCTTGTACTTGTCGGACAGCCACTGCAGCGCTTTATTGACGGCGTGGTTCACGGTTTCATTGCCGCCGTCCTTATAGTAGGGTGCCAGCGCCTGCAGCGCCATGGCGGTCATGTCCACGTCACTGGCGGGTTTTGTGTCGGCGCTGGCGCTCCAGCTGCCGTCTTCGTTCTGCTGTGCAAGAACAGCCTGCACCAGCCAGGAGGTGTCGGAGGTGTAATTGCGGCTGTTGAGCGCCAGCAGGCCCATGACGAGGCCGTTGATATCCGTGTCACTGGTATCGGTGACCTTCATGATATCCTTGTCCTGCAGCGCTGCCAGCAGGTTTTTGCCGCCCACGTTGGCGGGGTCCTTGCCGATGGCGGTAAGGGCCAGGGCAATACGCTCATTGTCGGTGATGGCGGGGTTATGGCTCTCGGGATCGCGAAGAACGCCGTCCGCGCCCATATTCTTCCGCACATAGGCCACAACCTTATCGTAGTAGGCCTGAATGTATGCATCGGACAGCTCCACGCCGGCGCGAGCCTGTCCCAGTACCGCCCATTCGCCGGAGAGATAGCTGACGACCGGGGCGCTCACCGCGCTTTGGATATATGCCTTGGCGCCGGCATACGCCTCATCGAAGCCGGGCACTTCCGTACCGGGCACCGTGGGATCCGTCGGGTCCAGCGGAATATAGGTGTCGGTAAAGAACAGGCGCAGGGTGTCGCCGTCCTTGAGATAGGTGTTGTCCAGCGTGGTCTTGGGCAAGGTCTCGGTGCCGCCCTTGACGGCGAGGCCGAACATCCAGCCGGAGGACTTGCCGTCGCCCTTCTCCTTGAGGGTGTGGCCGCTTGCATCGGTGATGCTCTTGATTTAGGTGCCGCTGCCGGTATAGGTGTAGTTGGCACTGCCCAAGCACGCCTTCACAGCGTCCCAAGCGGTGGGATCCTCGTTGGCCTTGCCGGTGAAGGTAAAGTCGGAGATTCCCCGGAAGGTATGGCCGTTCTTGTTGTAGCCGTCCACCTTGACCTTCACGGTGAGGGTCTGATTTTCGTTGGGGTCAACGGCGTTCTTCTCGCCGATCACCGTCAGGTCGATGTGGATGGGCTGCTTGTAGAATTGGGCAAAGTCCTTGTAGCGTTCCTTGGTCTCCTCGGTGCCGTTGATGCCGAACTTCTCCCAATACTGGGCGTACTTGGTGTAGGTCAGGACGCTGTCCAGCCTAACTGTCGTATTGTACTCCGGCTGGTGCACACGCAGGAGCTCATTCTCGATGACGGAGGGTCGGGAGGATCGGAAGCAGCGGTACTTCTCCGTATCGAGCCAGCCGGGGATATCGTCGGCCTCGATGCCGTCGAAGGTCATATTCACCGTGCCGCGGACGTATTCCAGCGTGCCGTCCTTGTTTTTGCAGATCTCAGCGAAGGGGTACAGGTCAGAGGTGACCTTGGTCTTATCCGTATTCTTGTTCTTGATACCGTCCCAGTAGACATCCCCGGTCAGCGCCTTGGTCATAAAGGCGGCGGCATCATCCAACTCCTGCTGGGTAAAAGGCTGAATGGTGAAGCTGAACTCCTGCCGCGCCAGCAGAAGGCCAGAGCTGCGGGTGGTGATGATGACCACATACTTCGCCTCCACCGGCTCCTCACCGGGCAGCGGGCGGTAGACCATGGCGTGATAGCCGTTGAAGTCCAGCACATCGGGGGTGAGGCTCACCATCGTGACCTTCTGGTTATAACTGTCGCTCATGATGCCCTTTTCCTCCAGAAGAGCGGGTCTGGGCATCTGCATATCGTCGCTGACGGCATCCAATTTCACGGGCTTTGTCTTATCCACAAAGTCACGCAGGAGCCCCTGATACTTCTCCGCCAGAGCGTTTTGCATCTCGCTGGTCACGCTGCTGTCGAAGGGCGCAACGGTGGCGTCAAAGAGCACATCGGCATAGACCTCCACGCCGTCGTCGCCGGTGATGTGCGCCAGCGTGTAGTCATCGAAGCCGTCATAGGTCACGCGGGCGATCAGCCGGAACTTGCCGGCCTTCTCGGGCAGCGGCGCGCCGTCGGCGGGCTGCAGGGGGCGGTTGACGGTGCCCACGCCGGCGCCGTTGGTGCCGTTGGTGATGTAGAGCCACTCGGTGTTCCGGGTGCCCCACTGCACCTTCACATCATAGCGCCCCGCAATGCCGGAGGGAAGCGTGAGGTTGGAGGTGATGCGGTCGTTCACGGTGTAGAGCGTCCAGCCCGCCACCTCGCTTTGGGTGGCCCCGTTGGTATTCTCGCCGCGGATGAGTTCCCAGTTCAGGGACTCGGCGGCGCTCTCCACCAGCTGCTGCACAGCATCGGCGCTGCGTCCCACGGTGCCTCGCAGGGTGATCTCCTTGGTGACCCCGGCATAGGTGATGCGGAACTTCAATCCCGTGTACTGCACGGTCTGGCGGGCGGTGCCGTCACCGGTGAAGTAGGTGATGTCGCCGTTGTCGGCAATGTACTTTACCTTGGTACCGTCAAAGCCGTTGGCCTTGGCGCTGCCGTTGACATAGGTGATCTCGTCGGCCTTGTCCGCCACATCCGCGTAGCCCTGTTCTCTCAGCAGGCGGCAGAAGGCGTCGGTGATGTTGGTTTCATCATAGAGTCCCACACCTTGCAGGGGCTGCACGGCAATATTCTTGCGCGTGAACTCGGCGGCAATATCCTCCAGGGTCTGCACCTTTTCCGCATTCTCGGACCAAAGGCACAACTTGAAGGTCTTGACCTTCGTGGCCGCGCCGCTTTGGAGGGTGGCGGTGAGGGTCACCGTGACCTTATCCGCCGCAGGCGCGGTGAGCGCGCCGGTGGCGGTGTTCACCAGAGCGTTATCCGCCGTCCATGCGAGGGAAACGGTCTTTTCCGCCCCGTCCACGGGAATGGTGACACTCGCGGGCAGGGTCAGGAAGCCGGTATGGGTCTGCGCGGTCTCCTCGCCCTCCTCCGGGTCGCCGCTCACCGGGGTAAGGCCGCGGAGCTGATAGACACCGGAGGCATCGGCCTTCAGAAGGTCTGCATTCTCGGCATCGAGTCCCAGTTCCTTATAGAAGTGCTTTTGCAGGGCGGTCAGGAAGTAGTCGTGCAGGTTCGTGACCGCTTCGCCGGGCGCTTCGATGCCGTATTTCTCGCAGAGGTCGGCCTTATCGTTATAGTCCTTAAGGTCATAGAGTTCCAGCACATTCTTGGCGTACCAGTCGGCCTTGGCTTTCTTGGCGGCGTCGGCGGCGCTCATGCCGCGAAGCTGCAAGGCGTTGGCGGCGGCGGCAGCGGCCTTGAGGTCGGCATTGTCCACGGGGGTGCCGCCCTGCCAGGGCAGCACCGGGAAGCCGCCGTTGCTGTTGCCGCTGTCAAGGTGCATCCCCACATCCGCCGCAAATTCCGGGGTGCGCATTTCCTCGGCGGTCTTTTGCGCGGTACCGACAATCGCTGCGCCGGTGCCGGCGGCATGGAGGTAGTAGCAGTTTTCCACCGTGGCGCCGGATGCCACGAGGTTCACCACCGGGCTGATGCCGGCCTCCGGGCCGGTGACGGTGCCGGTGACATAGCAATTGCGCAAAACGGCGGAGGCATATACCTGTCCCGCGATACCTCCGATGCCCTTGTTGGTGCCTCTATCCGTTCTTGCCGACACATTGCCGGTGGAATAGCAGTTCTCCACGGTGCCATAGGTATAGCCCACGATGCCGCCGATATTCAGCGTGGAATTATAGTAGGCGCAGGTGTTTTTGATGTCGCCGGTGTTGACGCAGTTGACAATGCGGTTGCCTTTTTGGGCGCGTCCCACGATTCCGCCGGCAGAGGCGCTGCCGCTGCTGGTGGTCACGGTGCCGTCAAAGAGGCAGTTCTCCACGGCGCCGTAACTGGTGGCCGCGATGCCGCCCACATGACTGCTGCCGCTGACTGTGCCGATGACCGTCAGGTTCTTCACCGTACCGGCGGAGGAAAGGCAGCTCACCAGACCTTCCGTGCTCTTCAGGCCGCTGACGATGTGCCGATCGCCGTCCAGCGTCCCGGCAAAGCCGGACTTGCCCTCAAGTTTATAATCATACTTGCCAAAGGCCGTCCATGTCTTGTCGTTGAGGTTGATGTTGGCGGTGAGTTTGCCGTTGATGGCTTTCTGCCCGCCGTTGACCGCATCGGCAAACCATGCCAGTTCCGCGGCGGTGCCGATCTGATAGACACCGTTTTCTGTTTTGGGCGCGGACTTGGTCGTGCCGTCCCAGCCCTCACCCGCGTAAGTTAAGGTGAAGGAGAGCGTCTTGTCCTCGGCGGCGGTGATGCTGCCGTGAACGGGGATATAGTTTTCCTTGGTGACGGTGTAGGCATAGGTACCGGCGGCAACGGTGTATGCGCCGTTTTTGCCGGTGATCTCCGCGCCGCTACGGTCTTTCAGCACCACCGCTGCACCGTCGGGAGTATTAAGGGTGAGGGTATAGAACGGAACTGCTGCAAAATTCTTCAGGGCTGCGTAATAGTCCCTGGTATAACCATCATAACTAATGGTCAGCACATCACCCTGCGTAAGCTCCACTGAAAAATCTTTCCAAGAAGTTTCGCTGTAAGCACGCTTGACTCGTGTACTGTTCTTCTTTATGGTGAAATAATAGTATTCATCCGGCTCATCATTTTCCCAGTCGCCTTCCACATACCCTACCGCATTGGCGATATAGCTGAACGACAGCTTCACATTCTTTGTAGCCGTGAGAGCCAGTGTGGTCGTTTCTGTGGTCTTGAGATAGGAGTCCTTACCAGCACCCTCTATGGTAAATTTCCCCTTGTCACCGCTGACGGTGATACCCTGGCAATTGGCAAAGAAATCCTCAAATATCGCCTTTTTTGCCAGCGTCACTGTGATATTCACCTTATCGCCATTCACAGAGAATACACCGCCGGCATTATCGCAGCCATCGCAGGCAACTGTATAAGCGTAGCTGCCATTGGACAGACTGCAGCCTGTACCATCACCGGTATATACCGCCTTACCGTTGGTTTTGACGGTCACTGTCGGATCCGCCGTGATCCCTGCGGGGCGCGAGATATCAAACGCCACGGAATAGGCCGCAGATTTGGTCAGCGGCACCGTCTTTGCCACATCTGCAGCAACATTGATCGTTTCCGTAACAGTGTCATACCCATAAGCCGACACCGTGTAGGTATACTCACCTGCAGAAACGATGTATACACCATTCGTACCTTTAAGTTCTGCGCCTGTGCTGTCCTTCAGTGCAACGACCGCATCAGCCTCTTCAGGCTCCGCTGTCAACTTCACCTCATACAGGGACGAAACTGTGAAATCCTTGAGCTTGACATAGTAATCACCTAAGACATACGTCTTTATAAGATTCAGTCTCAGCGTATCGCCCTTTTTCAGATCAATGGTGAAGTCCTTCCACTGAGTACTCCCCCATGACCGCATCTCTGGATTATAGCTGTTGTTTTTTACGATCGTAAGAGCTGCGGAAGAATAATCATAATTGCAGCCCCAATACTTAAAGCTAAGCGTCACATTGGCCTTTGCCTTCAGCGTAATCGTAGATGTACTGCTTGTATTTCCTTGAACCGGATTGCTGGAGCGCAGGCAAAGGCCGTCGCTGTCGGTCATGTCCACCACATAAGGATAGGTGGCATCATTCGTCACCTCAACACTGTTAACAATACCAGCGAAGAAGTCATCAAACTCAGGCTTCTTAATGACCTCGATCTCAATGGAATCCGTTTTTTCCTTGTAGGTCACAGTCACCGTCTGCTTTCCCGGCGCGGTGTTGTCAAATCCCGCCACCGTGAAACCCTTGGTGATGACCTCGCTACTGTTATCGTCATAGGTAACTGTAACACTGAGCTCCAGTTCATCGCCGGTATAGCACGTCGTTTTAGCCGACTTTACGGAAATAGACACGACGTTCTTTTCCACCACTGGCTCCGGGTCCTTCAGCGTAGGATAGCCGCCCCCATTGTACTGGAATGCGCTGCCAAGGGTGGCGGCAAACTCCGCGGACTGCATCTCGGCGGAGGATTTGGTACCAGAGTTGCTAATCGTAACAGTTGACGGTACCAGCGCCGTTACGGTTTCACTCGGCGCATAGCAGTTAACAATACGGCATGGCTCGTCCGAAGAATAGGAACTGGATGATACCGCCATTATTGCACCGTTCGTTTCAACGGAACCAACAGTATAGCAGTTCTCCACCAGAACGCCCTTCGTTCCTCTACCGAGTATGCCTGCGCCATCACTTATATCCCCCTGATTATAGCAATTCCTTATTATGTGAGTTCCTACAACATTTCCTGCAATGCCGCCAACTTGCTTTCTTGTACCACTCACACTTCCCATATTCGCGCAGGAAGAAATCGTAACAAAGCCACTGCCGGGTTCACTATAGCCAAGAATACCACCAGCACCTTTTCCCCCCTTGATGCTCGCTGTATTTTTGCAGTTCTCAATAGTTACATTGCCATCCGCAGTACCTGCGATACCACCCACATTGTTTACTTTGCCGGAAATACTGCCTGCGGTAATCACATTCTTCACCACGGCGCCGCCCGCCAGTTTGCTGAACAGGCCGACATTGGCCGTGGAAGCGGTGATATTCAGCGTCACGGTGTGGCCGTTGCCGTCAAAGGTGCCGGTAAATTCGTTGGCATAGGGCGCCGTGACGATGATGTCCTCCGTCAGCGTATAGCTGCCGCTGGCGTCCATCGCCGCAAACGCCTCCGCGGAGCTGACAGTTCCTTCCGCCAGCGCCACGCCGCCGCTGCTGGTCATTTGGGGCGCAGGCGTTTCCACAGCAGGCTCCTGCTGCTCCTGCGTCTCCTCATTCCCGGCAGGGACGGTGTTCTCCGTGTCCGCCGGAGCTATCTGTTCCTGCTGGGTCTGCTGCTCCTGATCCGCGGCCAGCGTGTCGGCCAACACGGAGGTGGGCAGCAGGCTGACGACCATCACGACGGTCAGCAGCCAGCTTATGACTCTCTTCCTCATATCTCTTTCTCCTTTATGTAAATTTTTTGTCGACGTGAGGGGGTGGGCGGGGATGCGGCAACATCCCCGCCCCACTTATGGAAAAGCACGCGGCCAATGGCCGCCTCAGCTTGACAAAGGGGACTCGTCTGTACAGTTTCACGGTCAGATGGAAAGCGCACGGCGCCTCAGCTTGACAGTCGAGTTTTCCGCACCGCTTCGCTGTGTATGGCAGCGTGTCAGCCTGGCAAGGGAAATATTTTTCATGCAGGGCATGAAAAACGGGACAGAGTGCACTCTGTCCCGCGAAAATGAAACGCTGCCCGGCGCAAAGCCGGACAGCGAACGCAATAGATACGACCCCTGCACCGCGGAAAGACGTCGCCGCCCCCGCCGCCCGCCCAAAAGGGCCGGCCGCGAAAAAGGCGGTGCAAAAAACACCGACCTCCCGTTCAGGAGGTCAGCGTGGTACATCTACATGGTGGTACAAGATTCCCGCACACGGAGAGCGCGCCCGCTGCAACTTTGTCCTACACAATGCAATTCTCCTGGCTCGCGCCGCGGGGGAACAGTATTCCCGCCTCGTTTGCAGCCTACCTTCTCATGGGCTTACCCACAATGGCGGACTTTCGTCCCGGCGGCTCTCGCCGCTTCGGTGCATCCTTGCGCTCACAGTACCGGTCGTGCGGGGTTTGGCTACCCCTTTCCTTCTATGCCGACGCCTGGCCCGTGGTGGGCTGTACGGCCGCCGGCGACATTGGATCAACAGACTGTTTATTTACTTGTCAGCGACATTATATTACAGGAATTGGCCGTTGTCAACCCTCCTCCCTACCCCAATGCCACGTCCAGGATCATCATTACGGTAAAGCCCGCGGCAAAAGCCAGTGCCCCCGGGCCGGAATCGCCGCGCGTAGGCAGCAGCTCGGCGGCCACCACATAGAGCATGGCCCCGGCGGCAAAGCCAAGCAGCCAGGGCAGTGCCGGAACGATGAGCGCCGCCGCCAGCACCGTCACGCCGGCGGCCAGCGGCTCCACCCCGCCGGAGAGCACGCCGCCCAAAAAGGCTCTCCCCTTCCCCGCACCGGCGGTACGCAGGGGCAGGGCCACGATGGCGCCCTCCGGCACATTCTGGATGGCGATGGCCAGCGCCAGCGTAAACGCCGCAGCGGGCACGGCGGCTCCTGCCGCCACACATCCGGCATAGGCCGCACCCACCGCCATCCCCTCCGGGATGTTGTGCAGCGTCACCGCCAGAAGGGTCATGGTGGTGGAACGGTCGGTAACAGCCTCCGGCAGCAGTCGCTCCAGCAGCCGCAGGAACAGCACCCCCAGCCAGAAACCGCCCGCCGCCGGAAGGAAGGACCAGCGGCCCATGTCCGCCCAGTCGATAGCGGGCAGCAGCAGGCTCCACACCGAGGCGGCGGTCATCACCCCGGCGGCGAAGCCCTCCAGCACGCGGCGCAGATCGGCGGAGGGCGCTCTTCGCAGGCAGAATACGCACGCCGCACCCAGCGACGTGCCCCAGAAGGGGAGCAATATCCCCTGAAGGACAGATGATTGCATAGACACTCCCTTTTCCGTATCCGTAGTATGCGGAGCCGGGCGACTCCGTACAGTCTATCCTACGCAGCGGGAAACGAAAGGTGAAAAGACAAGGGCCCCCGCCGAAACGGGGGCCTTTGGAAAAATACAAAGTCATTCAAAATGCTAAGATAAGGCGGGAGCGCCCGAAGGGTGCTCCCGCTGCGCGGCTTATTGCTTTATGTGAGATGCAGCTTCACTGTATCGGCAGCTCCACTGCAATAGTAGTGCCCTCATCT
>ERZ791626.1531-NODE-1531-length-15786-cov-3.087089_pt1 | contig 15786 bp, 11 predicted proteins | sample MGYA00510266_ERZ791626 | MGnify/ENA primary metagenome ERZ791626 (study PRJEB30046, sample SAMN00715208) | human gut metagenome | study: EMG produced TPA metagenomics assembly of the A metagenome-wide association study of gut microbiota in type 2...
TATTCGATATTTCTCAAATTTATTAATCTGAAAATCAATTATCAACTATATCAACTGATAATAAATTAAAAAATTATTCAAAAAAAACGTATCTCTTCCACTACATGATACGCACGACCGTCAAAAAATAGAAATCCATGAAAAAGAGTCTATCCTTCATTCTTATTATCGCGGGCAGCCTCATTGGAGGCGGAGTCTTGTTATTTCCAGAGAGAATCAATGCCTGTCTGGATACAAAAATATCTGTTTCCAACGGATCCTCCGTGTCTGCCTTTGCCACATTGAATGGGCAAGCCCGACAAGATGTTGATGACCAAAAGTTTTCTGTCCGAGCAGATCGATTCAATATCAAGGCAGAACTCCCCTTTATCATTACCTTGGCTGATCTATTTCCTGAAGGAACGGATATCAGAAATTTTTCACTAACCTCTGTCACTCTGCTTTGCCGAGATGACAACAATATCAAACCGGAAGACGAGAAGAATAAGCTTACACTGGAAATCAATGGAAGCCAATCCATGAGTGACTTGGGAACAACCAACTTTTTGAAAGCTCAGTTCGGCACTATTTTCTTTCCATTTACACAGCCCATTGATCTATCGAAAGTCAAAGAACTCATCTGTGTGCTCCCCTACAATACCGGGCTTTCCGTATTTCAGCCTACCGAAAACGCAAAGCTGCTTGGTAATGAATCTATTTCTTACGACAAGATCTGGTATCCCATCGTCCGCTTACATGGTACAGTGCCATCACCATTGGCTCCCCTGCGCATTCCTCTCATGGTGGTGGGAGCCCTCCTTTTTCTTGTGGGAGCGGGCACACTTTTTTCTTCCCGGAAAAAAGTTCAAAGCATTGTCGGAGTCCAGAGTACGGAGAGCGCGTATGCATACAATGCTCAAGAATTGTATATCCAGTTTGACGATATCATCTCTGGCCCCTTCACTACGGAGGATCTGAGCCAGATGCTCGAACAAAAGCAAATCACAGACAAAACCCCTGTCTGCTCTCCTCTGGATCAATCGTGGAGTCAGATCGAAAAACGCTTGAAAAAGTAATATCAGCTAATCTATATTAACATTTTACATGTCTACGACCATGCAACAGTTTTATGTCATCCTTCGGGATCAGGAATATGGCCCCTTCAGCTACGCGCACATTCAACTCCTCGTCAAGGAAGGGAAAATCGGCGATACAACACCCTGCCGTAGTGAACACATGACGGGGTATCTGCCCTATAAACTCCTCCGACAGGCCGAGTGCTTTACAGTGAGTGGCAAGCCGAAGAAGAAAAAGTCGCTCAAGTTGCTTGCCATCCCTCTTCTCTGCCTCTGTATTGGAGCTGGCGTCTGGTACTACACCCAGGATCGCACTCTTGACAATTATACAGCTCTGTTTCAAAAGAAAGCCAACGAGGCTCAAGAAGCCTCCGACAAGGAATTCTGGATTTCGATGGCAAAGGCTACTCAGAAAGCCGATACGATCGATAATATTGATTTCCTTCTCGTCGGATCCAAATACGACATCCCCCTGCTCTGTGCTGCTGCTGACAAAGGTGCATCCAAGCTCATCCGATACCTCGTCAACCACGGTGCCTCCGTAGACATACGTGATCAAAGTCAAAAAACGCCTCTGCGCATCGCTGCCAGAAAGGGTTCACTGGCCGCCGTCACGGAACTAGTCAATGCCAAGGCCGACCTCAATGCCACGGACAAGCAAGGCAGAACGCCTCTGATGGGTGCCGCGTGGATGGGGCATAAGAATATCGTCGACTTACTACTGAAACAGGGAGCCAAAATCGATGATAAAGATAAAATCGGGCAAACAGCCCTCGCATGGGCAGCGGAAGGCGGCAAATTGGACATCGTCGTACAACTTATTCAAGCCGGAGCCCAAGTGGACAACACATGGGGAAGACGTTCCCCGATCACTTTGGCGTACGGCAACAAGCACATGGTGATCGTCGCAAAATTGTTGAAAGCTAATCCCAATGTCGAATCATCCACCAATATTCTTCAGATAGCTATTAATGAGACCGATCTTCCCCTCGCCAGGCTGGCCATTGAACACGGGGCTACCGTCAACGACAAGCTCTGGAGCCTTGCACTGAATAATGGTCACCCAGAATTGGTCGAGCTCATGATGCAACATGGAGCCAACCCGGTCAGGGAAGTCCAATCATTCTATGGGACGCCCCCCCCCATCGATATTGTTATTAAATCCGGTAATCTGGACACCGTCAAAATGCTCCTGAGAAAAGGTGCCGTCTTTACAGCGGACAGTTTGTCCGCCGCAATCAGTAGCGACAGCAAGGACATTGCCCAGATCATCATCGACAAAGGCATCAGCCCCACATCTATCAAGCAGGATAAACTCCTCAAGATGACCATCCGTCATGCGACGGCAGGCCTTGCCGAACTCCTCATCAAGAATGGATTAGAACTAGACACACGCAACCATAGTCAGGAAACCCCGTTGATGTTAGCCATCTACGAGGGCAGGACGAGCCTGGTCAAACTCTTCCTGGAACAAGGAGCCAAGGCTGACGATGTCGATAACAACGGGTTGACTCCTCTGATGATTGCTGCTTATAAGGGTAATAAGGACATCTATGATCTTGTACGGAAAGCCAGCAAAAACCTGTCCGCCAAAGATCAAAAAGGACGCTCCGTCTTGCGATGGGCGGCCAAGGGCAGAAACATCGATATCGTCCGCGATGCCATCATTATCCCCAGAGTCTCCGTAAATGAGAAAGACACGGTAGATGGAGAAACTCCGCTCATGTCGGCAGCCAACAACGGCAACGCCGATATCGTCAAGCTCCTGCTGGATAACGGCGCCAATGTCAACATCAAGGGCAACAATGGAGAAACAGCACTCCTGTGGGCTGCGCAAACCTGGTCAAACACCCACTACTCACACAAAAATTACCGTTCAGTTATTGAGCAGTTAATCAGCAAGGGTGCCGATACCAAAGCAGAAAATAAAAATGGAGAAACCGCCCTCACCCTTATCATGAAAAAGGATAAAACATACGAGAAATCTGCAATCGAAGCTGTGTGTGAATTGCTTCAGAAATAAGCATCAGAGTCTTCCTTGCTATCCGTTAAGGATAACTCAAAGATCATATACGAAAAACTGGCTACCTACGCGTTCCGTAAATAGCCAGTTTTTCTATTCGTGATTGTTCTAGATCCTTATAACATTATTGTTGAACCGGGGTCATACGGAACAGAGTTACTCCGTGAGGATTGATTTCCACCGTAATCTTCCCTTGGGCAGAGCCAACATCCTGGCGCTTCCACAGGTCGCGAATCTGTTGTGGGCCTTTCATACCCAGAGCTTCCAGATCGACGGTGCAGTTGGCCTTCTCGTTGCCAGTGTTGAAAAATCCGGCGGCCAGCGAGCCATCAGACAATTCCTTCGTCCATACCTGAAACGGCCCTTCGCTCCATGCTTTTACAGCCGGCTTGGCTGCAACATCCTGGTTGACGGCAATGACTTCGTCGTTCGTCAACAAGCCCATCGTGAAGTCGTCGATGTTCTCCAGATCGCACGATATAATAAGAGGTGCGGACAAAAGGCACCACAGAGACACCTGCAAATATTCCTCATCGGGAGTCAGTCCCGTTTGTTTAAACGTCACATTGGGGCGGTTGGGCTGACCGATTTTCCCAATCTGGAGCATGTCCGGATCATTCCAATGGCCGGGTCGCGTATATTTCTGCCACTTGTCCTGGGAAAAACCAATCCGGGAAATACTCCCCCAATTGTCCTGGATATCACCGGTCGTCCTCCAGAGGTTGGAGTGAACGCTAAGTCCTTCCATGTTTTCAAACGGAGCGGCATTGGAAAGACTCAGGACAATGTCGCGCCCGGAAGCTCTCAGATCCTTGTCGATACGTTTCGTTGTCGGCACGTCGTTGGGATTCCAGTCTACTTTTACGTAATCGAATCCCCATCGGGCCCACTGTTTGGCATCTTTGTCGAACATCCATACCGGTCCCACACGATCCACCTTTTGCTTGTGCAAACCGGGATAACGACCAAAGATCTGTCCTTCCTGCAACCAGTCTTTCTCCGGAAGGGCAAGTCCCGTAAAGTCCGCCTTGGCGTTGGGAGCGCTCCCTCCGGTAAATCCGGCATAAGTACCCATCCACGGGGAAGAATAGATGCCGACTTTCAGACCCAAACCATGCAAAGTGTCGCACATGGCCTTCATGTCACGGAATTTTTTATTGGGTTGGATCGCAAACAAATCCCCCCCTCGCCGACCTTGCCAGCAGTCGTCGATATTCACATAACTCCAACCGTGTTCAACAAGCCCCTTATCATGGAACAACCGGGCTACTTTTTCAATGGCATCCTGGCTAACCGCTTCACTGTATGAATACCAGCTATTCCATCCCATAGGAGGAGTCAGACAAAGGTCTTCCCCGACCTTAATAGTCACCGTACCTTCAGTACGCCCGGCAGCATTCTCAGCTACAATACGGACAGGATAGGACCCCGCTCGCGCCACCCTTCCGGATATTACACCGGATTCGCTTATTTTCAATCCATTAGGCAATCCATGAGCTACAATTTTCATGGGACGTTCTCCGGAAACGGCAACCTTATACAACATCTCGGATCCCGGCCTTGCTCCATACACTTTGGCACCATTCAAAGAAGGAGCCGCAGCAATAGGAGGAGAGAGACGCTGCCCAGAAACGGGAGCCGGGTAAACGGAGGGAAATTGCCCCTCCTGGCCATGGGCCATGCCAAGGGCGGTCGTTACAAGGATAAGGGGTGTCAATTTGGTTTTCATGAGGGGAATCTCGAATGCGTTTTTCCTGGGCATAGATTGCTCTTCTACGAGTTGCAAAGTACGGAATTTACGGGAGTCTGTCCCGGCCCATTTCAAAAAAAAAGCTTGTTATGCGTCACCAATTTTCATACAAGCCCGGCCATGCCTTTCAGAATCATAGCTTTATGCGTATTTCTGACGACATTCTGTTTTGCTGATGCGATTACTGATATTCGTCCCGCCATCCACGAAACCGCAAACAAATACGCGGTGGATCCGGTCCTGATGGAAGCTATCATCAGATTTGAAACCAACCATGGGAAATCCAATGCCTACCGCAAAAAAAACAATGTGGCCGGCATTATGGACGGTCGTGGACTGAAACGCTTCCACGACATTGACGAAAGCATCGACTCCCTCGGATACATCCTCAAAGTGTATCAACAAAAGGGGCTTGTCAGTATTGCCAGGATCAGCCGTCGATACGCTCCCAACGTCAGCAGCAAGTGGACATCGCACGTTACCGGACTCATGAAAATGATCGAACGCGGAAAATGGGGTGATGTCAATAGCATGCCCCTGCCCAATTCCAGACAGGAACTCGCAGCCAAAGGCCGGGACGAAGAATAATTGCCTTCGCCTCCTCCCCGGACATATTTTCTTTCCGGGAATCTCCTCGTTATGTCCGGGAAAATTACGTGGCGGTTTCCGGCTTTTGTGCTAATCTAGGTTTCGTATGAACGGAAACCTCCGGGCACAAGTGCTCGAACTAATGGGGCGAGCGGACTATGAACCGCTCAATAAATCGGAATTATCCCGGAAGCTGGACTTGCAAGGCAGTGACAGATCATCTCTCCGCATCCTCATGGACGAATTGGAGCGAGACCATTCTGTCGTCCGTCTGAAAAAAGGCCGTTTTGCCCTGAAAGTCGTCAACCATGATCTGGTCACCGGACGTATCAGGCGCTTAAAATCCGGAAAATGCCTCTTCATCCCCGACAAGGGCGATGCCGTTGCCCGTGAATACGGATGGGATACGGAATCCATCCCGGAAATCATCATCCAGCCCAATCGTTTGAATACGGCCATGGACGGAGACCGTGTCGCAGTTTCCCTGCAGCGTTCCCTCCCCAAAGGATGGAAAAAACATCGCAAGGGACGTCCCTCCAGCCTGGAAGAATTCCAGATCAAAGTCCGCGTCGAGAATATCCTGGCACGCAGGACACAGGTCTGGGTGGGAAACTTCAGGCCGACCCGCTCCTTCGGCAAGGTCTTCGGAGACGGCATCTCGTCACCGGAATACATTGAGTTGACGGAGAAACCGAAACAGGCCATCGAATCCGGCATGCTGGTTACAGTTTCACCCGTCTCATGGGGAGAAGGCAGAATTCCGTCCCGCGGTACCGTTCTGGAGGTTCTGGGCTATCCGAAAGACCCTCATGTGGATATGGAAGCCGTCATCCGCAAATACCAGCTCCCTCGCCAGTTCCCGCAGGATGTCATCCGCAATACCGAGGAACTGACTGAAGATCTCGACCAACAGGAACTGGCTCGGAGAGAAGACTGGACGGACCGCCCCGTCATGACTATTGACCCCGAAGGAGCCCGCGACTTCGACGATGCCATCCACGTCACCCGCGATGCAGACGGATGGGAACTAGCCGTCCACATCGCAGACGTTTCCCATTACGTTGCCATCGGTTCCCCTTTGGACGAAGAGGCCATGAAGAGAGGAAACTCCACCTACCTCCCCGACAGGGTTATTCCCATGCTCCCCCCACGCCTGTGCGATGATTTGTGCAGTCTTAGAGCAGGCGTCATCCGCCTGACCAAGGTCTGCGTCATGCGCTTCAACACCAAGGGAGAACGTATTAAAACGAAATTCGCGGACGCCTATATCCGCAACGAACGGCAAATGACCTACCCCGAAGCCTATCAACTCATGAACGGCAAGGGAAAAGACGATTTAAGCCGCATGCTGAAGGACGCATGGGATCTTGCTTCCCTGCTCCGCCGCAAGCGTTTTGCAAACGGAGCTCTGGATCTGGATTTCCCCGAAGTACGCGTTCTGCTGGATACCCAGGGTAAAGCCGTCAAAATCGTCTCGGAAGAATATGACGAAAGCCACCAGATGATTGAAGAATGCATGCTGGCAGCCAACGAAGCCGTAGCCGAAGCTCTGAAAAACAAAAACCGTCCCACGATCTACCGTGTCCATGAGGATCCGGACGAAGCCAAGCTCAATGCTTTCGGTGAACTCTGCAAAGTCTACGGGCACACGGTTCATGATCTGACGAATAAGAAAAACCTGATGACCCTGCTAGCCTCCATCAAGGGATCTCCCGACGAGCAAATCATGAAAATATCCCTGCTCAAAAGCTTGATGAGGGCCCGATACGACACATCGCCTCTGGGACACTACGGACTTTCCAAGACCAATTACTGCCATTTCACCAGCCCCATTCGCCGGTACGCCGACCTGGTTGTCCATCGTTCCCTGAACGCCTTGCTTGATAACCCTCCCGCCAATGCCTCACGCGGAGCCGGTTCCGTTGCCAGGCTCCAGGAAATCGCGGATCATATTTCCGACACGGAACGCGTCTCTGCCTCGGCCGAAAAGGAATCCAACATGATCAAGCTCATGGAATGGCTGGAAGAACAGACTCACGCCCAAACTCCCGAAGTCCACAGGGCCATCATTTCGGAAGTACGCCATTTCGGACTCCTCGTGGAAATCCCCCGCCTGCAGATCAAGGGGCTTGTCAAGCCGGACTCCTTCCCCAAAGGCAACTGGAGATACGAGAGTTTTGCAGACCGTTGGTCACACTCGAAAGGAAGTTCCCTCCAGCCAGGACGCATCCTGCCGGTCATCCCCGTCAAAGTCGACCGGGACAAACAGTGGGTGGACTTCGCCGTCGTCAGAAATCTCTTCGAAAAGGAGGATCAATAAAATTTGTTCCGATAAGCCTTTCGTCTTGCTCTGAAAGCCAAATTGATTACTCTTGATAGAAATATGAAACTCTCCCCCATATCACTGCGCAGGAAAGGATTCACCCTCGTTGAATTGCTGGTTGTCATTTCCATCATCGTCGCCTTGGCCGGTGTTGCATTCGTCACCGCTCAGAAGGCGATGAATACAGCTCGCGAACGCCCGTCCCAAAAAGATTGCGCCGACCTTGCTCTGGCCATCAACAATTTTATCGCCGACCATCAGGGCGTACTGCCGGTCGATTCCGTCGTGCGCATGGACAAGGACAAATGCATCACGACAAGCGTCGAGGATCCCTCCCGCCTGATCACCATCCTGATCGACCGCGAGAAAGGCCCCGAATTGGACCGCGTCAACCGTACCCGTAAAAAATACGTCAGCGGAGCCATAGTCGACAATCCGAAAGGCGGCATTTTCATGAACGGCAGAGATGCAGGACTGTACGATCCATGGGGCAAACCCTACTATGTCGTGCTTGATGCCGACGGAGACGAAGAAATCCAGGATCCGACCAGCAAGAAAGAACGCCCGATCTTCTCTCGCGTGATCGTGTACGGTACCGGACCCGACGGCACGGGCAGCCAGCTTGACCATAAGATCCTCGAACCCGAATTCACGGAAGACAACGTTTACTCCTGGAAGAAGTAATTCTTCCGCCTATAATGCATCTCCTCTCTCCGGCACTGCAAAAATCCTCGGGTTTTTGCAGTGCCTTTTCTCATTAATCCTCAGATATCATGAATTTCGCAAGATTCCCGCGTTATTTTTCCTCCCTGGCTCTTCTGGCAATGATGGGATTTTCCCACCATGCCCAGTCCGCCCCAACACCGCTAACCGACATTAATTACATTCCATCCGTCGGACAATCTCTCTCTGTCGGTTGGACGGCCAATCCTGTCGTTTCAACAGAGCAACCGTTTAAGAACATCATGTTCGCAGGCGGCGTTCGCCCCTACGAAACCGGTAACGACAAAAGCCGCTTCGTGCCTCTGGTAGAAAGTACTTCGCCTCCCAACGGCCCCAGAGGAGAAACGCCCGTCTCCGGCGCCGCAGAATTTTTCATTCGTTTTCTCAAAACCAGCAACTCTCCATTGGCAGGAAAAACTCAGATTCTCGGTGCAGCCAACGGAATCGGCGGAGTCAGCATCACGGCACTCGTCAAGGGCACAGGCCCCTATCAAAATATTCTGGATGACCTGGAGCAAGGTAAGAAACTTGCCGGCATGGAAAAGAAGACCTTCTCCATGCCCGGTTTTATCTGGACGCAAGGAGAAACGGACCAGCAGGATAAAAAGGAAAAGGATTGGTACAAACAACAGATGACCACCCTGATCCGGGATCTCAACCAAGACGCCAAAAAGATCACCGGACAAAAGAACGATTTATACTGCTTCGGCTATCAGGTCGGTTCCCATTTGAACTACCATGCCCAAAACCCGACCGACTACGCGACAATCGCCATTGCACAACTTGAACTGGCACTGGATCCGGAGAGCCGCTACATCATGACAACCCCCATGTACCATCTGACATACAGCGACGGAGTTCACTTGACGGCGCCCATGTCCAAGTTGTACGGAGCCCATATCGGATACGTCATGAAACAAGTGCTGGCCGACGGGAAAAAATGGCTTCCTATCCACCCTGTCTCCCATAAAATCGTCAAACGCGGTACGCAGTGGGCGATTTACGTGAAATTCCATACTCCTGTTGCACCTCTCGTCCTGGATACCGAAGCCATTTCCGATCCCGGCAACTACGGATTCTCCCTCATCGGCGAAGACGGCACGGAAAAAACAATTTCTTCCGTAGAAGTAACCAGCCCCGGCGTCATCTGTATCACGACTGCGGACAACCCGTCCAAAGCACATATCAGATATGGCATGACTCTGAATGCCAAACTTCCCTCCGGGCCCCGGACAGGTGCCCGGGGTTGTCTGCGGGACTCCCAGGGCAACACGATAACAGCAACCATAGATGGGGAAAACCACCGCCTTGACAACTGGTGCCCCTTCTTCGACTATGATTTAGCCGGGAAAAACAACCACTGATCCTCATAAACCCTCCCGTTCAAAGAACGGCCGCGACGCAACCTTTCTCCCCCAACGGCAAGGTATACACAGAATTTGCGATTTACTATCATCACGATACAGGCATAATCGCGCAGCCAATTTTCACCCCGCCATGATGACCGCAGCCGAAATACGTCAAAGCTTCCTCAATTTCTTCCAGGAAAAACAACACACGATCGTCCCTTCTGCCTCCCTGATGCCGCAGAGTCCCGGTTTGCTATTCACCAACGCGGGAATGAACCAGTTCGTCCCCTACTTCCTCGGCGTATGGACTCCTCCGTGGAATCCCGCCCGTGCGACGGATACCCAGAAATGCATCCGTGCCGGAGGAAAACACAACGACCTGGAAGATGTCGGCTATGACACGTACCACCACACCTTCTTTGAAATGCTCGGCAACTGGTCCTTCGGCGACTACTTCAAAAAAGAAGCCATCCACTGGAGTTGGGAACTCGTCGTAGAACGCTGGGGCTTCCCCGCAGAACGCCTCTATGCCACCGTATATTGCCCGGACAAAAGTAAAAACGATCCCGGAGAATTCGACCAGGAGGCCTGGGATGTCTGGGCGGAACTCTTCCGCGCCCGCGGTCTCGACCCGGATGTGCACATCGTCAACGGCAATGTCAAAGACAACTTCTGGATGATGGGGGAAACCGGCCCCTGCGGTCCCTGCTCCGAACTGCATGTCGATCTCACTCCACAGGGAGACACGATGGGCAAACTCGTCAACGGTGACTCCGACAAGTGCATCGAAATCTGGAACCTCGTCTTCATCCAGTACAACGCTGAAAGCGACGGTACCTTCCGCGACCTCCCCGCCCGCCACATCGACACCGGCATGGGCTTCGAACGCGCCTGTTCCATTATCCAGTGCACGGACGGCTTCAAAGATTTTTCCCGCCGTATCTCCAATTACGCCACAGACGTATTCCGTCCCCTGTTCGACGCGATCGAACGCCTTTCCGGCAAAACCTACACGGACGTTTACCCCTCCGGCGCCGGCAAAGGTCAGCAAATGGACGATACGCTCAAGGAAGCTATCGCCTTCCGAGTCATCGCCGACCACATCCGCACCCTCAGTTTCTCCATTGCCGACGGCATCCTTCCCGGCAACAACGGCCGCAACTACGTCCTCCGCCGCATCCTCCGCCGCGCCGTCCGGTATGGACGAACGCTCGGATTCACCCGCCCCTTCCTGGCTGAGCTCGTAGACACACTCGTGGAATCTTTCGGGACCACATTCCCGGAGCTCAATACCCGTCGCGACACAATTAAAGATGTCCTCCTGCGCGAAGAAACCAGCTTCAACGAAACGCTGGACCGCGGATTGGAACTCTTCGAAGCCGAAGCCGCCACGTCCGGCAAAATCAGCGGAGACTTCGCCTTCAAGCTTTACGACACCTTCGGTTTCCCGATCGACCTCACGGCTCTCATCGCTGAAGAACGAGGCCTGGCCCTCGACAGCGCCCGCTTCGACCAGCTCATGCAAGAACAGCGCGAACGTGCTCGCGCCGCACGCAAAAACGAAATCGTCCGGGCTCTCGATCTCAAGACGGATGCCGTCACCGACTTCATCGGCTATGGCTGCGACGAATGCACAGCCACCGTCACCCGGATCGTCCCGCAGGACAACACCCTCTTCGTCATCACCGACAAAAGCCCGTTCTACGCTGAAATGGGGGGCCAGGTTTCCGATACCGGCCTCATCGTCATCGGAGGCGACAGCCACCCCGTCCTCGCCGTCCAGCAAATCGGACAGGCCCGCGCCCACGTCATCGACAAAACACCGGATCTCGACCTGAAGGAAGGAGACCAAGTACGCCTCATTCTCGATACGGAACGCCGCCGGAAAATCGAGGCCAATCATACGGCCACGCACCTTCTACACAAGGCTCTGCATGAAATCGTCAGCACGGATGCAGCCCAGCAGGGGTCCTTCGTCTCGGAAGAACGCCTTCGCTTCGACTTCAACAGCGCCGCGCTCACACACGATCAAATCAAGGCCATCGAAGCCCGCGTCAACGGCTGGATCTCCTCCGGACTCACCGTCCATGGTACGGAACACGCCTACTCCGACGTCAAGAACAACAAGGCCATTACCCAGTTCTTCGGCGACAAATACGGCGACGTTGTCCGCGTCATTCAAGTCGGCGGGGAAGAAGACGCACTCAACGGCATCAGCATGGAATTCTGCGGCGGAACCCACATCGACAACACCAAAAACATCGGCCTCTTCAAAATCAAAAGCGAAGGTGCCATCGCCTCCGGAGTACGGCGCATCGAAGCCATGACAGGAGATGCCGCCGTCGCCGCCATCAAGGAACACGTCGCCGCCAAAGCACGGGAATTCTACACCTTCTACGAAAAAACCATAGAAGCCAACGGCAAGCTTGCCGACATGGGCCTCGAACAGTTTGCACTACCCAAGCTCGACGACAGACCCGCCATGAAGGCCCTGGCCTCCCGCGACATCGACGAAATCAACCTCCGCCTCGACCAGTTCGCCCAGGCTGTCGAACACATGAAGGAAATCGCCCTCGACGCTGAGAAAAAAGTCAAGAAAGCCCACGCCGCCGCCGCCGCCGGCCATGCAGACAAACTCCTCAACGAACTCCTCTCCTCCCACACGGACACGATCGTCATATCCGAAACCGGGTCGGGAGAAATGCTTCAGGAACTTCTCAACGGCCTCAAAAAAAGACAATATCCCGGCGCCGCCTTCATCATCATTGATGATGATTCCACCTTGCTATTGGGCTCCTATTGCGGCACGATAGCACAAGAGAAAGGCCTCCAGGCCGGCAAACTCCTCCAAGCCCTGGCTGCCATGGCCGGCGGCAAAGGAGGAGGACGAGCAGACCAGGCTCGCGGATCGGCTCCAGACAGGACAGCCCGTCAAACCCTTGCCGATGCCGCCGCCAAGGCCATGGTTCTCTAACAGCACCACCTCCTCTGCGGGAGGGGCAAACTCTTCCCTCCCGGGGAAAGCACCCCTTCCCGCCTATCAAAAACCTTCTGAAGCCATGCAAAAGCCCATCGTACCGGACGAGCCCAAGATTCCCCTCCTGCCGAATCTTTTCACCGCGGGCAACCTCCTCTGCGGATTCTTCGCCATCATGACCATCCTCCAGGGGATGATCGCCGGCACCCAGAACTCCACCTACCAGTTCCAGGCCGCCTACGAATCCTACCAGCAGGCCACCTACTTCATCTTCGCCTCCTGCATCTTCGACCTCCTCGACGGGCGCGTAGCCCGCATGAGCGGCCAGGAAGGCCCCTTCGGCCGGGAATTCGACTCCCTCGCCGACATCGTCTCCTTCGGTATCGCACCCGCCCTGCTCCTCTCCAAAGCCGTCCTCTTCAGCATCCCGCAACCCTGGATCGGCTGGGGCATTGCCGCCCTCTACCTCCTCTGCGCCGGGCTGCGCCTCGCACGGTTCAACTGCATGGCCGCCTCCCCCAAAAAGGAAGGACAAACGTCCGACTTCATCGGATTGCCCGTACCCATGGCCGCCGGAGCCATCGTCTCCACGATGTACCTCATCATCCACCTGTACCGCACGGAAATCGACCTCGGATTCTGGAAATACCTCCTCGCCATCATCATGGTCGGCATCTCCATCCTCATGATGAGCCGCGTCATGTACCCCAGCTTCAAGCACATCAACTTCACCACCAAAGGTACGATGACGGCCATCGCCGTCCTTGCCTTTGCCGGGATCGCCCTGTTCTGCTTCCCCTGGGTCATGCCGGCCATCCTCTTCTGCATCTACCTCCTCTACGGACTCATCCGCCCCTGGGTAGCCAAGCGCTGGCAAGCCATTCTGGAAGCCCGTGACCTGACGGACCGGGACGAATAACAGCCTGGGCGACCTGATCCCCCACCCACCCGCAGATTCCTTTCGCGGCCCCCCTCGTAAAAGACAAGGAGCATGCTTGCCCTTGTAACACCTTCGCGTTACAAGAAAGCCATGCCCACAGTTTCTCTATCCCTGGGAGAACGCTCCTACAACATCCACATCGACAACGGCAACCTGGACCGGGTCGGGGAATTCGCCTTCCGTGCCGGCCTCTCCGGCAAAATCGCCATCATCACCGAAACCCGCGTCTCCGGGTACTACGCCGATCGCGTCAAGACCTCCCTGGAAAGCACCGGCTTCATCGTCAGCCAGCACACCGTTCCCGCCGGGGAGTCTTCCAAGAGCCTGGAATGCGTCCGGGAACTCTGTTCGGAACTCGTCCGCGCCGGGCATGACCGCAGCAGTTCCATCGCAGCCCTTGGCGGAGGCGTCATCGGAGACCTTGCCGGCTTCGTCGCATCCATCTACTACCGCGGCATCCCCTTCATCCAGATCCCCACGACCATTGTCGCCCAGTCCGATAGCTCCACCGGAGGCAAAACAGCCGTCAACATCCCCGAAGGTAAAAACCTCATCGGCACATTCCACCAGCCCGCCGTCGTTGTCATCGACCCCACCACCCTCGTCACCATGGACACCCGCGCCCTCGCGGAAGGCATGGCCGAAGTCATCAAGCACGCCGCCATCCGGGACGCCTCCATGCTCCCGGAACTCCGCGAAATAGGCCCGGAAATCTCCATCGGCTTCTCTCTGAATACCATCGAACGCCTGCCCGACCTCATCGCGCGCAACGTCGCCATCAAAGCCCGCATCGTCGAAGAAGACGAACGGGAAACCCGGGACGTACGCGCCCTCCTCAACTTCGGACACACCATCGGCCACGGTATCGAAGCCTCCCTCCCCTACGGTGAAATCTTCCACGGTGAAGCCGTCGCCCTCGGCATGCGCGCCGCCCTGCACCTCAGCGTTCAAAAAGCCGGCCTTCCTCCGGCGGACGCACGTTCCATCATGAACGTCATCCGAGCCATGGACCTCCCCACCGTCCTCCCCAAGGGACTCGACACCGAGACCATCATGGAAAAAATCGCCAAGGACAAAAAATTCCGCAACGGCTCCATCAAATTCATCCTCCTCTCCCAGGCAGGCCAAGCCTTCGTCTCCCACGACATCACCGTCGACGACATGCAGGAAGCCGTCGAAGAACTCCGCCGCCCCCTCGCCTGAAAAACGCGCCGTCTCTCCCCTCCCCGCCCCCATCCATCCCGGCCATGAAACGCCTGTTCGCCCTTGTCCTCCTCAGCACCGCCCTGATACTAGGTACCGGAAGCGCCCGCGCCTCCGCACTGCCCGCCAACTGCAGCCAGGCCATCGTCGGCTCCACCAACGGTTGGAACGACTCCCATGTCCAGCTCAGTCTCCTCGAAAAACGCGGCGGCCAATGGACCCTCGTCAAAGGCCCATTCCACGGCCGCCTTGGCAAAAACGGCTCAGTCTGGGGACTCGGCCTCACCATGCCCGGACATGGGCAAACCGCTAAAAAAGAAGGAGACCTCCGCTCCCCCGCCGGAGTCTTCCTCCTCGGCGACGCCTACGGTACCGTGCGCACCCCCGACAAACACCGCAGCCTCACCTATCGCCGCGTCACCCCCTCCGACCTCTGGGTAGACGACCCCGCCTCCCCGGATTACAATCGGCACATCATCCTCAAACGTCCGGCCAGTACCCCCTGGGAACTCCAGCAGCAGATGAAGCTCAACGACTACCACCACAGCCTCAAACTCTTCATCCGCCACAACTCCGACGAAACGCCCGGACGCCCCGTCCCCGGCGCCGGCTCCTCCATCTTCTTTCATATCTGGCGCGGTAACGGAGCCATCCCCACCGCCGGTTGCACCACCATGTCCGAAGAAAACCTCCGGGCCCTCATCCGCTGGATCGATCCCGCCAAAACCCCCGTCTACATCCTCCTCCCCTCACGGGAATACATGAAACTCCGCACCCCCTGGGGACTGCCATAACACAAAGCCCCATCCCCCCCACCCGCATCATGGACAAATACACCCAGCAACTGCGCGTCCG
>ERZ791626.1535-NODE-1535-length-15707-cov-2.759711_pt1 | contig 15707 bp, 7 predicted proteins | sample MGYA00510266_ERZ791626 | MGnify/ENA primary metagenome ERZ791626 (study PRJEB30046, sample SAMN00715208) | human gut metagenome | study: EMG produced TPA metagenomics assembly of the A metagenome-wide association study of gut microbiota in type 2...
AAGCATTTATAAAAGAAGAGAATAATAAGAATGAAATACAAATCAAAGATAATATAAATATTAATTTAGAAAGTGATAGTAATTCTTTGATAATTGAAGAAAGAGAAATAAAGCTTAATGATGGTAAAAAAACAAATCTACAATTTGTTTCTACAGCTGATATGCAAAAAGATGCGAAAAATTTAAGCCTTAAATTTTTACCATATTCATTATTAATATCAATTTTATTTTCTGCTATTATTTCTTTAATTTATGCAAAATCAATAAAAAATAATATACAAGAAATAAAAATTGTTACTGATAAAATGATGAAACTTGATAAAAAAACGCGTTTAAAAGTTAGCTCTAATGATGAAGTTGGAGAATTAAAACAACAAATTAATGATTTGTATTCTACTTTATTAAGAACAATTGACGATTTGGAATTTAAAAATAAAGAAATTTTAAAATTAGAAAAGTTAAAATATGACTTTTTTAAAGGTGCATCCCATGAACTTAAAACTCCTCTTGCTAGTCTTAAAGTAATACTGGAAAACATGAAATACAATATTGGAAAATATAAAGAAAGAGATATTTATATTAATGAATGTATTGAAATTGTTGATAGTTTAACAAAAAATATTTCTCAAATATTATCAGTTCATTCTATAGAAAATTTGAATAATGATGAAGAATATTTGAAAATAAATGATACATTAGAAGACATATTAAAAAAGTATGAAATATTAGCAAATCAAAAGAAAATAACTGTCAATAATTATATATTAGATGAGAATGTTTATATAGGAAAAACAGCTTTAAAGATTATTCTATCTAATTTGATTAGTAATGCGGTAAAATATACTGATGTAAATGGGGTAATTAATATTGGGATAGTTAATGATTGGTTATATATAGAGAATTCATACGGTAACAATAAAATTTCGAATATGGATAAAATATTTGATGTTAAATTTGATTTAAATAAAGAAAATAGTAATGGATTAGGTTTATATATTGTAAGTAATATTCTGAATAATTACAATATAGAATATAAAGCATTGCAGGATGAAGAATTTTTTATCTTTAAAATAAAAATTTTTTCTTAAACAAGATATAATTTTGCAATAGTTATTGAAAAATAGAGACTTATTATTAGCCATAGAAGTAAAGGCTTTTTTCTTATTGAAAGTGAACAGAAAATAATTGATACAAGAAATCAGGATTTGAACACGCTAATAAAAATATTGAAGGTGAATATAACGGTCAGGGACAGAGAATCAGAAAGACGGAAACAACAACGGCAGATGGAAAGTCCATCACAACCACAACATGTTATTATTATGAAGGAAGTGTACTATTATACACAACGGATGATAATGGTAAAAAGACAAGCCAGAACATCATAGGAAATGAGAACAATACATTTGCAGGCATTAGATATTATGGTGGTAGCCAGAGTGAGTATTTCTATTCAAAGGATGTTCAGGGCTCTACAACAGCCATAACAAATGGAAAAGGTGAATGCAGTCAGAGTTACAGTTATACAGACTATGGCGAAACATCAATTGAAACAGATAGTGATTTCTATAATGAAATTTGTTATACAGGTGGAATTTATGATGAATTAACAGGACTTTATTACCTGAATGCTCGCTATTATAATGCAGAAGCGGCATTCTTATAGTCTTTTTTATTAAGGAAAATAATACCTTGATAAAACATTCCGGTTGTGTAATCAAGATTATTGTATATGTTTGAAAGAAGATTGGCAGAGCGAGCTGATATTTCGTTTAAATTATGATAGTTTTCTACAAGTCTAATTGCTTTGTTGTATTTCTTTATAGCATTGTCATATTCTTTTTTTGAAAGTAAAAGCCATACTTTGTAATCCAACAACAGTGCTTTGTCTAGTTCGTTTATAGTGGATTCTTTTTCATTCATCAATAATTCAATTCTGCTTATTATGTCGGGCAATACGTTAATTAATCCGTACTTTTCAAAGTAAGGGAACATATCCTGAAGAAAAGAAAGATAATAGTTATTGTGTTCTATAATAATGTGGTTATTTATACTTGTAAGTGCATTAGTTATAATGACAGGTCTTGTCACATCAAGACCTCTTGCAAGGCAAATAAAATGTAGATGATTAAGTAGCTTTTTGCATAATGATACAGAAGGCATATTCTCAACTAGTGAAACCTCCATAATCATCTGATGGAGTGATATAAATTTATTGGTGTTGTCTTCACTTATTATTCCGTATCGTATTAGTTCATTTACGGTATTTAAGTTATCGAGCTCAAGCCATTATTTAATGAGCGATTTTCAAAAACTGCTTTGTATGTGCTTGAAAACTATGGTTCTGCTGAAAAGATGGTTCGCATGAATTCAGCTTCTTATGAAAAACTTCGCTCATTGTCCAGAGGCAATTTTTTGCCTCAGCAATTCCTGAAGTTAAAGGAGTTAGCAGCAAATACTGTTGGTGTAAATAATTCTATCTTTGATGTAGAACTAAATAGCCTCTTATCCTTACCGAGTAGCTATTATTCATGTCGCAAAGAAGCTAATTAGAGATATCCAAAATCATTATATGACAATTATTCATAATTCGTTGTTCGCAAGGGCATCTAATAAAGATTATTTCGGTTTGTAAATTTAATAAGAATATCACATTCTTCGTTACATTTTATTAGAATTCCTAATTTGTGCAAGTGCTTTTTTAAACTGGAATGTAAACAAAACAGATGTAAACAGCACAGCAATAATATCTGCAATAGGCTCTGCCATGTATACGCCAATAGTTGGATTAGATACAATGTGAGGCATAATATAAATAAGCGGAAGTAACAGTACGAACTTACGCACAACAGCAACAATAATAGAGTTGACTGCTTTGCCAAGGGACGTAAATGTTATCTGACAGGCAATTTGAATTCCGAAAAGGAATAAACCACCCAAATATATTTTTAACATTGGTGCAGTAAAGGCAACCAGTTTTGCGTCGGAAGTAAAAATACTTACGAATACTTTTGGAATAATCTGTACTGCAGCCCAAAGCAATGTGGAGTATGTTAAGCATGTAATTACAAGAAGACGGAAAGTTTTCTTTACTCTGTCTGCATTTTTTGCACCGTAATTATAGCTGGCAATAGGCTGTGAGCCTTGGGCGATTCCCTGAAGTGGCAACATGGCAAACTGCATAACGCTGGTTAAAATAGTCATGGCACCAACGGCAATATCTCCACCGTAATGAAGGAGAGATGAGTTAAAGCAGACGGTTACAACGCTTTCGCTTGCCTGCATAATAAAAGTTGCAAGTCCCAGTGCAACACATGGAAGAAAAATTTTAGGTTTCAAGTCCATATATTTTTTTAGCAGATGAAGCTGTGTTTTTTTGCCACTAAGAAAAACAACTACCCATATGGTTGAAATTGCCTGTGACAGCACAGTTGCAAGGGCTGCACCTTTTACGCCCATATTAAAAACAAAAATGAATACAGGGTCTAAAGTAATATTACAAATGGCACCGATAAGAACAGAAACCATTGAAGTTGTTGTAAATCCCTGAGCAGTAATAAAAGCATTCATGCCCAGAGTTAACTGAACGAACAATGTGCCTAAAGCGTAAATATGCATATAGTCCGTTGCGTATCCAAGTGTATTTTTACTGGCACCAAAAGCCATTAACAAATCTTTATTCCAAATCAGCAAAACCACCGTAAGAACAATAGAAACAACAATCTGTAAAGAAAAGCAGTTTCCCAATATTTGTTCTGCGGATTTATTATCTTGTTTTCCCATACAAATAGAAGCTCTTGGCGCACCACCGGAACTGATAAGTGCTGCAAAAGCAGTAACAATCATAATAATCGGCATGCACACGCCGACTCCGGTAAGAGCAAGACTGCCTTCCCCCGGAATATGTCCGATATAAATTCTGTCTACAACATTATAAAGCATATTAATAAGCTGGGCGATTACCGTTGGAATAGACAGCTTTAGAAGAAGCTTTCCAATAGGAGCCGTGCCTAAGAAATTTTTGTCATTCTGCATATATGTACCTCTTTTGAATATTTTTTCTGTATAAAATAATAATCTATGTAAAGTGGAAAGTCAAAAAAGAATATATTGAAAGAGCGTATTGTGGTAAGAATGCAGATACACGAAAAAGACATGAATTATTAGTGCGCGCCATTGATAATAAAGTTAATGGAAATGTTTAGACTAAAAAGAAACCTATTTATCAATATAATTGCTCCCGAAAAGTAATAAACGGGGATTTGCGTAGAAATCAGATGAAAACGAACAGGGATTTGCGTAGAAATTAGAAACAAACGAATGGGGATTTGCGTAGAATTTACGTTTACATGAATAGGGATTTGCGTTATACTGATGCTAGAGAGGTGAAAAAATATGCCAAAATCAGTTTTTAGAAGAAAGATATATAATGAAATACTGGAATGGAAAGAAAAGCGTAGTGACAAATATGCCCTATTGATTAAAGGAGCCAGACGAGTTGGAAAGTCTACTATTGCAGAGGAGTTTGCAAAAAAAGAATTTAAGTCATACATTTTAATTGATTTTGCACATACGAGTAAAGAAATAATAGAATTGTTTGATGATACGTATAACTTAGATTTTTTCTTTCTACAATTACAGCAGCTAACAGGAGTTAGATTATATGAGAAAGAGTCAGTAATCATATTTGATGAAGTTCAATTGCTTCCGAAAGCAAGACAGGCAATTAAGTATCTGGTGGCAGACGGGAGATATAAATATATTGAAACAGGCTCACTTTTGTCAATAAAAAAGAATACGAAAGATATATTAATTCCAAGTGAGGAACACAAAATATCAATGTATCCTATGGATTTTGAAGAATTTTTGTGGGCAATAGATGATGAAGTGACTACAGATACAATTAAGATGTTGTTGGAAAATAAAAAGTCAGCAGGAAATGCACTGCACCGAAATCTTATGCGTATGTTCAGGCTATATATGCTTGTTGGAGGAATGCCTCAGGCTGTGGAAACGTATATTGAACATAATAATCTGCAGGTAGTTGATGAGATTAAAAGAGAGATTATTGATTTATATGAAGAAGATTTTACAAAAATAGATGGAACGGGATTGGCTGGCGACATATATGATGCAATTCCTGCAAATCTCAGCAGTAATGCATCCAGATATGTTTTGTCCAGTGCAAGAGAAGGGATGAGAGCAGAGCAGGTTCGAGAATTAATACCTGATATGTTAAGCTCGTTTACAGTGAATATTGCTTATCATGCGAACAATCCGGATGTTGGAAGGGCATTGGAGAAAGATATTGGAAGATATAAGTTGTTCACATCAGACATCGGGTTGTTTATAACACTTGCGTTTAAAGATAAAAAGTATACTGAAAATGTAATATATAACAAATTGCTCTTTGATAAACTGGAAACTAATTTGGGATACATTTACGAAAATGTTGTCGCACAGATGTTGGTGGCTAAAGGAGATAATCTGTTTTATTACACAATGAATAGTGAAACTTCTAATCATTTGCATGAGATAGATTTTCTAATTTCTGTAAGTGATAAAATATGCCCAATTGAGGTAAAGTCAGGCAATTACAGAGGACACAAATCGTTAGATGTATTTTGCGATAAGTTCAGTAGTCGAATTAGAGACAGATATGTTGTCCATACCAAAGATTATAAATGGGAAAATGGCATTAATTATATACCTGTATATATGGTGCCGTTTATATAAGATATTAAAGGAATGCTTTAAAAACAGAGAATGATTTATAGCAAAAAGCCCATATAAATGGCTTCTTTGCACAGTTGCAACCATCAGTTGACAAATTTCCAAGGCGACTTTATAGCCAGTAACCGGCTATTTATGGTAAAATCAGGATGTTCGAACAGAAAGGAAAGTAGAATATGGTTTTAGCAGAAAAAATATCAGAAGAAAGAAAAAAGAACGGTTGGAACCAGGAAGAGTTGGCTGAGAAATTGTCAGTTTCAAGACAGTCGGTTTCAAAATGGGAAAGTGGCCAGTCAGTGCCTGATTTAAACAGAATTTTGGAATTGGCAAGAATTTTTGGTGTTACAACTGATTACTTATTAAAAGATGAAATTGAAGAAGCGGAAAACGTTGATGGTTTTAAAAGTACGGAAAGTTCTAAGAAGCTTCGAAAGGTTACTATGGAAGAGGCAGATGAATTTTTACGAATTAAGACTAAAACGTCACCTATCATAGCATTTGGAGTATCTTTATGTGTGGCATCTGCAGCACCATTGATTGCCCTTATAGGTTTAAGTGAAAGCAGAAGAATTGGAATTACAGAGGATTTTGCCAGCGGAATAGGCGTGGCAATACTTCTTGTAATGGTGGCTGTAGCAGTATTTCTATTTATTTTAAGCGGAAGGGAATCCTCTAAATATGAATTTCTAGGCAAAGAAGAAATAGAAACTGAATATGGTGTTGATGGCATTGTCAGAGAAAAGAAGAATGATTTCTCGGGGAAGTTTACAATATCAGTAGGAATTGGAGTAGTTCTATGTATTTTAAGCTGTGTGCCATTAATGCTTTGCGCAGGAATTAACGCAAAAGATGATATTGTGGTGATATCAGTTTCAATTTTGCTTCTGATCGTGGCAGTGGCAGTTAATCTTTTTGTGAGAGTAGGCATCATTAATTCAAGTTTTGACGTATTATTGCAGGAAGGCGACTACACTGTTAAGAAAAAGAAAGAAGCTCCTGTTGTTGGAGCCGTTATGCTAGTGTACTGGTTAATATTTGTGGCAATCTATTTAGGATGGTCATTTCCAACAGGAAAGTGGGATATTTCATGGGTTATGTGGCCGATAGCAGGAGTACTTTCCCCGATAGTGGCTTTAATAACAAGAATGTTTGTGAACAAAAAAGAAAAATAGAGTTATAATAGGGAAAAACGGAATAGAAGGACTTTAAAATGAATATAAAATTATTGCAAACATTAAGAAATTATAACAAAGACAATTTTATAAAGGACATTATTGCAGGAATTATTATTATGGCGGTGTCTATTCCTATCTCTATGGGATATGCACAGATAGCCGGTCTGCCTGCAGTTTACGGATTGTATGGTTCGGTATTTCCAATTCTTGTTTTTGGACTTTTTTCTACATCGCCTCAGTTTATATTTGGTGTGGACGCGGCTCCTGCAGCTCTTGTAGGTTCAGCGCTTTTGACACTTAACATAGAGGCTGGTTCAGACAAGGCTATGGCAGCAGTTCCTGTTATGACGTTTTTTGTTGCCTTATGGTTGTTGGCTTTTTATTTTATGAAAGCCGGAAAGCTGGTTAATTACATTTCAGCACCGGTAATGGGTGGTTTTATAACAGGTATTTGTACAACGATCATATTAATGCAGATTCCAAAGGTTATGGGAGGCACATCGGGAACAGGAGAGTTTTTCGAATTAGCCGAACATATCTATAAGACTGCGCTTAATATAAATATGCCATCAGTAATTATGGGAGTGATAGCGCTGGTAATACTTTTTGTCTCGAAGAAGATAATGCCTAAATTTCCAATGGCAGTAGTTTTAATGTTTGTGGGTACGATTTTCACAATAAGTCTTCCAATAAGAGATTGGGGAATTAAGACTTTAAATGCAGTAGAGCCGGGACTTCCAAAGTGGAGTATTCCTGATTTCTCGGCTATTCCAATTCAGCAGACTATTACTATCAGTTTGTCGGTGGCAGTAGTAATTATGGCTGAAACTTTGTTGGCAGAGAATAGTTTTGCTCAAAAAAATAATTACAGAATAAATGATAATCAGGAGATTTTTGCATTTTCCCTAGGTAATTTTATGGCTGCTTTTACAGGATGTTGCCCTATTAACGGTTCAGTTTCCCGTACGGCAATGGGTGAACAATATCAGGCAAAAACTCAGCTTACAGGCATTGTGGCAGGATTTTCTATGATAGTGTTACTTCTTTGCGGAACAGGATTTATCGGATATCTTCCTATTCCTATTTTGACGGCAATAGTTATTTCAGCACTTATGGGTGCAACGGAGTTTGACTTGGCGGCAAGGTTGTGGAAGGTAAGCAGAACTGAATTTCTAATTTTTATGGTAGCTTTTCTCGGTGTACTTTTACTTGGAACAATAAATGGTGTTTTAATTGGTATTATTCTTTCTTTTACAGAAATGATTATAAGAACATCAAAACCTTCAAGATGTTTTCTTGGAATACAGCCGGGGCATAGACATTTTAGGGATTTAAACGAGGGAAGCCAAATACATGCCATTGAAGGAGTTATAATTTATAGATTTAGCAGTAATTTATTTTTTGGTAATATTCAGGTGTTGCAACGCGATATTGAAGACAGCATAAAACCGGATACCAAAGCTGTAATTCTTGATGCAGGCGGCGTTGGAAGTATTGATATAACTGCAGCAGATAGGCTGGCAATGTTGTACAAGTCACTTGAAGACAAAGGCATTAGATTTTATATTACTGAACATATTGCAAAGATTAATGAGCAACTTCGAACACTGGGGCTAGGGTATATGATTGAAGAAGGAAGAGTTAGAAGAACTATTCACATTGCTTTGAAGGATATGGGCATTGGAAGACCTTATCCTTTAGAGGGTGGCGTAGAAAATGAAGAAAGAAGTGCTTCAAGAAAAAGAGTAGATAACAAGGTTCAGGAGTTCGTTTGGGCATACGGAGCTGAAAGTGAAGAGCAAATTGAAAAGCAGATTGTTCTGCAGATTCAGCAGTTAAAGAAAACAGGAGATATGGAGAAACTTTTCCACGGAAGCTGGTCACATATGGATGCTTTTGACGAGGACGAGTGGTTAGAGCATCTTGAAGAACATCTAAAAGAGATTGTTAATATTTCAGGAAAAGATGAAAAAACTATTGCTGAACGTTTCGAAAAGCATAGAGAAGAAATACATAGAAGAATCAGTGATGAACATCCTGAAATGGCAGAAAGATTTAAGGAAAGAAGACATGTTCTTGATGAGCATTTAAAAGAAAAGCATCCGGAAGTGTTTAAATTAATTGAAAATCTGAGAGAAAATCAGAATTAAACTTAAAAATTCTTCTTGAAAATGCTGACAAGAAAATGTATCAGAGAAAGGCAGCCATGAAAGGCGGAAATGTAAGATAATATCAGCATTATTTCGTGAGGCTTTTTATGCAATAGTGTGTGCCTTAACGTAGCTTTATACATATTATTGTTTAAAGTGCCGAAATTTAAAAAAGTACTTACGAAAAATAAAATTTTACTGTAGAATACCTAAGGAAAATTAAAAGAACGCAGTGAAAGTCAGATACGAAAGTAGAGATGGTAACGAGTTTAACAACTATTACATCTCTACTTTTTATTATGTGAAATGAGCTAAACGGAGAACTTCTTATGTTTGAATAAAAATCTTCCACACTGAACTCATTGAGAATAGCAATGCAGATGGATTTCACTGTTGAAAAAGAACACAAGAACAAAAGGAGGATTTATTATGCCACAGAATAAGAGAGAAAGTTTTATTTACACAGTAATTATGTGCTTCACTATGGTTTTATGGATGAGCATTTACAACGTAACATTACACACAGGAACATTTAACGCCCAGGTTATTAAGGATGCATGGTTAGGATTTCCAATTGCCTATGTATTTGCAGCATGTATGGATTGGTTTGTAGTTTCAGGATTGGCTAAGGGATTTGCCTTTAAATATTTAGTTAAGCCGGATAGCAGTACACTTCGAAAAGTAATTTCAGTTTCATGTTCAATGGTTGTTCCAATGGTAATTATAATGTCACTTTATGGTGCAGTTGAAGCAAGTATTAGAATGGGTGATTTCAGCAACGTATTATTCATCTGGTTAACTAACATACCAAAGAATTTTGTAATGGCATTACCATTCCAGTTAATTATTGCAGGACCATTAGTAAGAAAAGTATTTAGAACAATATTCCCTGAAGGAAAAGTATTAGCATAAAACTATTTTTATAAAAATGAATCGTTTTTATAAAAATATGAAAGAAATAAAATTTTAATTATGCCGAATTTTCGTGCTAAATAATAGTAAAATTAAGTAAAAATTATACAATATATACAAAAATACGTCTAAAATCAACTATTCTTTGTTGAAATATTGCAAAAAACGTTTTCCTAAAATATTCTAGAAAAGTAATTTGATTTTTTGAGAATGTTTTAGATTGGAAAGGACTAGAATATTTCTTTAAAGAAATCCAGGTACGGAAGGTTTTAGAGGGTTAAAAGTATATATTGTATTTTTTTATTTAGGAGGTAAGAAAATAATGAGAAAAGGTAAGAAGATTGCAGTGGCAAAGAAAGCCACAGTGGCCTTTTTGACAGCGGCAATGGTTACGGGAATGTTGCCGGCAGGGCAGATTCAAAATGTTATGGCAGCAGACGATTCACCTTATGTAATTTCTACAGGAAGAATGGTGTATGCAAGTTCTTCAGTGGGAAATAGTGACCCGGCTTATGCAGTAGATGGATCCACCGGTACAAGATGGGAAAGTGCATGGAATGATAACACAGAGTGGATTTATGTTGACTTGGGAAAAGTTACTGATGTAACAGGCGTAAAGTTATATTGGGAAGGTGCTTATGCCAAGGAATACAAGATTCAGGTTTCAAATGACGAAGAAAATTGGAGTGATGTTTATGTTAATTCCGATTGCAAAGGTGGAAATGAGGACTTAAACATAACAGCAAATGCCAGATATGTACGAGTTTATATGACAAAGAAGGCTTTAGAAGCTTACGGATATTCTTTGTATGAGTTTGAAGTGTACGGTAAAGACGGGGTAACAAAAAGACCTGTAGATTATGGCGAAAATCTTGCCTTAAATAAAAATGCTACAGCATCATCATTAAGAGATGTATGGTGGATGTACGACGATAATGGAGTAATTGACCAGACTTCTGTATTGGCTAAGAATGCAGTTGATGGAAATGATAATTCATATTGGACATCAGGAGAAAAAGACAATCAGTGGTTGATGGTTGACCTTGGAGCAAATTATGATATTGGACGTGTTGAAATTGATTGGTCATCTGATGCAGGAAAGATGTATGACATTCAGGTTTCAAAAGATGGGGGTAATTGGACAACTTTATACAGACAGTTTAAAGGTTATGGTAATGAAGTTGCAAATATTGAACTATATGCCAATGCACGTTATGTAAGAATGTATGGATATACAAGGGTTGAAAGTGGTAGCGGATTTAGCATAAAGGAAATGAAGGTTTATAAGTACAAATCAGGCGACAGAAAGGTAACCCATAGTATTCCAAACCTTCCTGATTCGTATGTTGTTTCAAACGGTAAGGGAACATATCTTGCAAATTCAATGTACAACGAAAAAGCAAAATTACCTGTTTACAAAACAGATGATGTTAAATCACCGATAGCAAGTAATGACTGGTGGCAGTCAATGCTTATAAACAAATTTGGTAACCTTATGTCAACACTTCCAATGAAGATGAAATATTCAACAAAGGGACTTGGAGTTCTTACTGCAACTAGCGGTTGGTTACCTTATATGGGAAGCACAGATGTAAACGTATCTGTTAATTCGGAAACAGAGCCGGACTTTTATATTTTGCCTGAAAACCTTGATACAGCTACAGCTTGTGATAAGGTAAGCGGATATGGTGACTATTCAGTAACAGCACAGCTTGCAGACGACAATCATGTTGCAATGACAAGTACATTTGTAAAAGGTTCACCTTACATCTATACAGAATATGGCGATACAAAGTCAGTTTATATTTCATCATCAGCCATTACATCAATTTTTGATGGTAACGGAAATGAAATATTGGCAAAAAATCTTGATTCAATGAAAGCAGATCATATCGGTCTTGAAATTACAGACAGTGATAACAAGAGCAAAACAAAAACATCAAAAAGTTATTATTGTTTAACTGTTCCTGAAAATACAACATTTAAGAAGATTGGAAGCTATATTAGAGTAACATTCCCTGAAACTAACGGTTACATGTCTATTGGAACAATGAAAGATAAATCACAGATTGAAACATTCTATAGACATGGATATGCTTTTGTTACAGATACAAAAGTTACATACAGTTATGATGACAGTAAAGCAAAGGTAACTTCAACATATAAGACTACAACAAGTCTTAAGAGAAATGGATTTACAGACCAGACATTTATGTGTATGCTTCCACACCAGTGGAAAAATTCAACAGATGATGATAAGGCATTTGCAACATATTCATCTGTAAGAGGTGATTTAAAGACTATTGAAGGACTTTCATTTAAGACAGTTTCAGAGTTTGCAGGACTTCTTCCAACATTTGCTCTTCCAACTAATGCAGAGTTTGATGGAGAGGCAGTTTTAGGTTACTTAAATGAATTGGAAGATGCAACAAAGAACTTAAATCCTGCAGGTGATGCATATTGGGAAGGCAAGAACCTTCATCCTTTGGGGATGGGAGTTCTTATGGCAGACCAGCTTGGAGAAACAGAACTTAGAGATACATTCTTAAAGAGAATGAAGAAGATTCTTGTTAACTGGTTTACTTATGACGGAAAGGATGATATCAGTTATTTTATTTATAATAATAACTGGGGAACTCTTTACTATGAACAGAGTGAGTTTGGGGCAAATGCAGCAATTTGTGATCACCATTTTACATATGGTTACTTCATGTTTGCAGCAACAGTTTTAGCTACATATGATCAGGAATTTTATAATGATTACAAAGGTATGATTGAAATGATGATTAGAGATTATGCCGGACCTTCTGACAATGATAGTGAATACTGTAGATTTAGAGCTTATGATATGTACGAAGGACATTCATGGGCAGGCGGATACGCAGACAATGATTCAGGTAACAATCAGGAATCAGCCAGTGAATCATTATTTAGCTGGGTAAGTATGTATCTTTGGGGAGTTCTTACAGAAAATGATGAATACAGAGATGCAGGAGTATTTGGATTTACAAATGAAATGGAAGCAGTCGAACAGTATTGGTTCGATTACGACAAAGACAACTGGACTAAAGAATGGCCATATAATGTAGTAGGTCAGGTCTACGGTGGAATTAACTTCTATGGAACATTCTTTGGTGGACAGCCATTATATGTTTATGGTATTCAGTGGCTTCCGATTTCAGAATATTTAACATATTACGGAATGAATCAGAGCAGATGTGCTGAAATATATAAGGGATTGTTAGATGATACAACAATAGCAATGGCTAAGGCAGTACAGGCAGCTAAGAACGAAGGAAAGAGTCAGGAAGAAATTGACAAGATGCTTAAAGAGTATCCACAGGCAGATACAGGTTGGCAACATATTACATGGCCATTCCTTTCACAGACTAATCCAAGTCTTGCAATGGAGAAATTCCTTGCAAACGATACAAAGGTTCAGAAAACAGATACAGCTAACACATATTGGTTTATTAACAGTATGAAACAGTTAGGCGTAAAAACAACTGACATTGTTGCAACAGGTGACTGTTCAGCAGCAGTATATTATAACAAGGATACAAACAAATATACAGCAACAGTTTGGAATCCTACTAACGACACAAAGGTTGTAACATTTAAAACTAACGGTAACAAGATTGGCACAGCAACAATTGGTGCAAAGGCACTTGTAAACTTTGAAGTATATAAGAATAAGAGCTTTAACATAGTACAGGCTTCAACTCCTGAAATATCTGTTCCGTCAGGAAAATATGATGATACACAGTATATAACAATTTCATCAGAAACACCTGGAGCTACTATTTACTATACAACAGACGGAACAATGCCAACAACATCATCAAAGGTTTATGATGGAGTATTTGCAGTATCAAGTACAGCAACAGTTAAAGCTATCGTAGTAAAAGATGAATATATTACATCTGCAATGGCTTCAAGCACAATCACTGTGAATGGCACAGATGTTTCACTTAAAGACAATATTGCATTAGGCAAGAACGTTAAGGTTTCATCATCAGAAAATCCAAGTGTAGACGGAAGTAAGATAGTCGATAACGACGGAACAACAAGATGGTCTTCAGAATTTACAGATAATCAGTATTGTCAGATTGATTTAGGAAAGAATTACACAATTAATAAGGTTACATTTAACTGGGAAGCTTCATATGCTAAGGAATACAAGATTCAGGTTTCAAAAGATGGAAACAACTGGACAACAGTATATGAAAACAACAATGGCAAAGGTGGAGAAGAAAGCATTGTATTTGATGCAACTGAATGTAGATATGTAAAGATGCAAGGTGTAAAGAGAGCATTAGCATACGGATATTCATTGTGGGAAATGGGTGTGTATGAAGCTGCAAAAGTTGAAACACCAATATTTAGCATTCCATCAGGAACATACAGTAAGGCTTTGAATGTAAACATTAGCAGTAATACTAAGGGTGTGGAAATCAGATATACAACAGACGGTTCAACACCTAACGAAAAGTCAAACTTATACGTTCCAAGTATTAAGATAAGCAAGAATACAACATTAAAAGCGATTGCTTACAGAAAAGGAATGATTGATTCACCTGTGGCAACAGCAGAATACAAGATTGACGGTTTATCAACAGAACCTGAGCAGCCAACAACACCTGACACATTAGAAACCAAGATTATTTCTACAGGTTGCAAAACAGTAACATCAGGTTCAGAAAATGATGTATTTGGTGGCAAAAACGCAGTAGACGGAGATAAGGGAACACGTTGGTCATCTAATTTTGCAGACGATGCATGGATTTATGTAGACCTTGGAAAAACATACTCAGTTAATAAAGTTGTTTTAACTTGGGAAGGTGCTTACGGAAAAGCGTATAAGATTCAGACATCAACAGATGGAAAAACATGGAAGACAGTTAAAAACGTGACTAATGGAAAAGGTGGAGAAGAAACGGTAGCATTTAATTCTACAGATGCAAGATATGTAAGAATGCAGGGTGTAGAAAGAGCATTACCATATGGATATTCATTATGGGAAATGGAAGTTTACGGTAAAGTTTCAGGCTCAGCATCAGATGGTTCAAATAATGAAGATTCATCAGTTCCATCAGATACAAACGTTGCAAAATCAGCTAAGACTACATCATCAGGAAATGAAACTGATGCAATGGCAGCAAAATATGCAGTAGATGGGGACAACGGAACACGTTGGTCATCAAACTTTGTAGATGATGCATGGCTTTTAGTAGACTTAGGCAAGGCTTACACAATCAACAAGGTAGTACTTAACTGGGAAGGTGCTTACGGAAAGGCATACAAGATTCAGACATCAACAGATGGCAAAAACTGGACAACAGTTAAGAATGTAACAGATGGAAAAGGTGGAGAAGAAACTATAACATTTGACGCTACAAAGGCAAGATATGTAAGAATGCAGGGCGTGGAAAGAGCACTTCCATATGGATATTCATTGTGGGAAATGAGTGTTTATACTAAATAAAATTTAAGTTAAAAAGGCACAGTTTACGGTAATAATTAGTAGGCTGTGTCTTTTTCTTCTTATAAACTAATTTGTACTAATTATTAAATTGCAAAAATTATTTTTAATATCGAAGAAAAATTCCTTAAATGCTTACTTTTATTGATTAATTAGCAATCAGATGTTATACTGTAAAAGTTAATATTGGGAAAAATATGCCTGTTGATTTGGGCTGTTTTAGATACAATCATATAGAAGAAATAACGAGAAAAC
>ERZ791626.1536-NODE-1536-length-15673-cov-2.679472_pt1 | contig 15673 bp, 10 predicted proteins | sample MGYA00510266_ERZ791626 | MGnify/ENA primary metagenome ERZ791626 (study PRJEB30046, sample SAMN00715208) | human gut metagenome | study: EMG produced TPA metagenomics assembly of the A metagenome-wide association study of gut microbiota in type 2...
GCGAGCCGGATGCGTCCAGCTTCCCGTCCGGCGGCCTGCGCGCAACGTTTGAGGCACGCGGCTACACCGCTTGGGACCCCACGTCCTACGCGTTTTTGAAGGGCAAGACGCTCTGCATCCCGACGGCGTTCTGCTCGTACGGCGGTGAGGCGCTCGACAAGAAAACGCCGCTGCTGCGCTCGATGCAGGCCATCAACAAGCAGGCGATGCGCGTTTTGAAGCTCTTTGGCAACGAAGACGTGAAATGCGTCAGAACCTCCGTCGGCTCCGAGCAGGAATATTTCCTTGTTGACCGCGAGATGTTTGACAAGCGCAAGGACCTCGTCTTCTGCGGCCGGACGCTCTTTGGTGCGAAGCCCCCGAAGGGACAGGAGCTCGATGATCACTATTTCGGCTCCATCAAGCCGCGGGTCGCGGAATTCATGGAAGACCTCAACGAGGAGCTTTGGAAGCTTGGCATCCTTGCCAAGACCGAGCACAACGAAGTCGCCCCGGCGCAGCATGAGCTGGCCCCTATTTATACAACAACCAACATCGCGACCGATCACAACCAGCTGACGATGGAGATCATGCAGAAAGTTGCCCTCCGGCATGGTCTCGTGTGCTTGCTGCATGAAAAGCCCTTCGCGGGCGTCAACGGCTCCGGCAAGCACAACAACTGGTCGATTGCGACCGACACAGGCGTAAACCTTCTGACGCCGGGCGAAACGCCGTATGAAAACGCGCAGTTCCTGCTCTTCCTGTGCGCGGTCATTCAGGCCGTCGACGATTATCAGGATTTGCTGCGGCTGAGCGTTGCGACGGCAGGCAACGATCACCGGCTCGGCGCAAACGAAGCGCCTCCGGCGGTTGTATCGATCTTCCTGGGAGACGAGCTGACCGCGATTTTAGACGCGATCGAAGCCGACGCACCCTACAATGCGGCAGAGAAGACGGTCATGAAGCTCGGCGTGCATGTGCTTCCCAAGTTCCTGCGCGACACGACGGACCGCAACCGCACTTCGCCCTTCGCCTTCACAGGCAACAAGTTTGAGTTCCGGATGCTTGGCTCGGCCAACTCCATTGCCTGCACGAACATTATGCTCAACGGCGCTGTCGCGCAGTCGCTCAAAGGTTTTGCCGATGCGCTAGAGAAGGCAGATGACTTTGAAGGCGTGCTGCACGATCTCATCCGCCGCACGATTCACGCGCACAAGCGCATCATCTTCAACGGCAACGGCTACGACGACGCATGGATCAAGGAAGCAACCGAACAGCGCGGCCTTCTGAACTTAAGAACTACGCCCGACGCGATGCCGACGCTGCTGGAAAAGAAAAACGTCGACATGCTGACCGGCCTCAAGATTTTCACGAAGGCGGAGCTCGAGTCGCGCTATGAGATCATGATGGAAAACTACGTCAAGACTGTCACCATCGAGGCGCAGACGATGCTGGACATGACGCGCAAGGAGATCCTGCCCGCCGTTGCCGGCTACACGAAGGAGCTCACCGAAACGCTGGCTGCCAAGCGCACGATCCTGCCGTCGCTGCCGGCAAAATACGAAACCGGCACGATCACGAAGCTCTCTTCGCTTCTCGACCAGATCGACGCGGCGGCAGACGAGCTTGAAAAAACGACGCTCCAGATCAAAGCCATTGACAGCGTCACCGAGTCCGCGTTCCAGATCCGCGACGCGATGCTTCCAAGAATGGCGGCGCTGCGCGTGGTGTGCGATGAGGCAGAGCCTCTGACCGCTGAACGCTTCTGGCCGTTCCCGACGTACGACAAGCTTCTGTTCGGCGTGAGATAAATTTGTTTGTCCAATTTATTTTGATTTATTTTTTAGAAGGAGGATTCTTATATGAACCGCAATGTGAACCGTTCCTATGAGCTTGAAAGCCCCTACCAGTTCATCAACCCCGCACATTCGTTCCTGATGGAAAGCGTCCACGAGCAGCACGATTTTTTCGATTCCTGCTTCGCCAAAGATGCAGAATTGTATCTTTCCTGTCTGGATACCAGCGCGTGGGACTAAGACGCGCCGGGCACAAGACAAGATAAATAGAAGATCCAAAGGCGTTTGAGCTGGGAAAAGTACCGTAAAAGGCTGCTGATAGAGAGCGTGGGCAAGGTGGAAGCCGCGCAGTAAGCGTTACGCGAAGAACACCCGGCGAGCCGCAAGCTGAAAGGAAACATAGTTTCTCAGTAGGTGCGCCGGGCCTGCCGCCCGTTACCCAGGCAGAGCGTTAGAAGACGCGACAGAGACAAAAGATAGGTGGCACAGCGAGACAGCACTTGCCCTATCGAATGCTGATTCAAAATTCTGGAGGATTTTATCATGTGTCCGATTATGGGTTACTGTGACGTTTGTGCCGCCTTTTCTGAATTTCAGAAGGGTTTTCTGAAGACCACCTCCCGAGGCCCCGACGACAGCAGGATCGTCGATACCGGCAAGGGACTGCTCGGCTTCCACAGGCTTTCCATCATGGGTTTAACGCCCAGCGGCATGCAGCCGTTTGAGCGCGATGGCAGCTACGTCGTCTGCAACGGCGAAATTTACGGGTTCGAGAAGCTCAAAAAGGAGCTTGAGAAGAAATATGAGTTTGTCAGCGGTTCGGACTGCGAGATTTTGCTTCCTTTGTACTTTGAGCACGGCGTGGACATGTTTAAAATGCTCGACGCGGAGTTTGCGCTGATTCTTTACGACGGACGCACGAAGGAGTATATCGCCGCGCGCGACCCCATCGGCATCCGGCCGCTCTACTACGGCTATGACAAAAAGGGCGTGATCGTCTTCGCCAGCGAGCCCAAGAACTTAGTCACGCTCTGCGACAAGATCATGCCGTTCCCTCCCGGACATTACTACAAGGACGGCAAGTTCGTCTGCTACTGCGACATCGCAAAGCCGGAGACGGTCTGTCACGATGATCTGGACACGGTGTGCGCGAAGATTCACGATAAGCTCGTTCGCGGTGTCGAAAAGCGGCTCGTGGCCGACGCGAAGGTCGGTTTTTTGCTCTCGGGCGGTCTTGATTCGTCGCTTGTCTGTGCGATCGCCGCGCGCAAGTCGGATACGCCCATCCGCACGTTTGCCATCGGCATGAGCGAGGACGCAATCGACCTCAAATATGCCAAGCAGGTGGCGGACTACATCGGAAGCGACCACACCGAGGTCTATATGACGAAGCAGCAGGTGTTCGATAGTCTGGAAGAGGTCATCCGGATGCTGGGCACGTATGATATTACGACCATCCGCGCGAGCATGGGCATGTACCTTCTTTGCAAGTGGATCCACGAAAACACCGACCTGCGCGTAATCCTGACGGGTGAAATTTCCGACGAGCTGTTCGGTTATAAATACACTGACTTTGCGCCCTCTGCCGAAGAATTCCAGAAGGAGGCCGAAAAGCGCATCCGCGAGCTTCACATGTACGACGTGCTCCGCGCCGACCGCTGCATCAGTGTCAACTCGCTAGAGGCCAGAGTCCCGTTCGGCGACCTCGATTTTGTCAAGTACGTCATGTCCGTCGACCCGGAGCGGAAGCTCAACAAATACGGCAAGGGCAAGTATCTGCTCCGCCACGCATTCGAGGGCGATTATCTGCCGCACGACATTCTCTACCGCGAAAAGGCGGCGTTCTCCGATGCGGTCGGCCATTCGATGGTGGATGATCTCAAGGAATTTGCGGAAAAGCAGTATACCGACGAGGAATTCGAGGAGAAGCGCAGGAAGTATACCCACGCGCAGCCGTTCACGAAGGAATCGCTTCTGTACCGCGAGATCTTCGAGCGCTATTATCCCGGCCAGTCCGAGATGGTTGTCGATTTCTGGATGCCGAACAAAACGTGGCCGGGCTGCGATGTGAACGACCCGTCGGCGCGCGTACTTTCAAACTATGGCGCAAGCGGAAAGTGAAACGCTTCACACGATTTTAACGGCACGCTGCGAAATCCTGAAAAAAGAAATTCTTAGGAAAAGTTTACAAATGGTCGAAAAAAGCCGGTTTTCCCATACAAACAGTGCAAAAACCGGGGAATTCACAATTCGTACAAAAATATTTATATATTTTTTACAGCAAAACACTTGAATTGACGCTAGATTTTGTGTAAAATACAAATGCAGTTGTTCCTCTCTGGAGAGCCTCTTACAAGAGCGCCGAAGGTGTAAGGCGGTTCGCCGATCTCTCAGGCAAAAGGACAGAGCAATGACCTTGCTACGTCCTTTCCGCGACTCCCGTCCCGCAAGGCGGAAATAATCAGGAAAGGATGGACGATCGGGGGATCGTCCGAAGGCAAAATCTATGCAGGCAATCATTAGTTTTATCACCGGCACCCTTAACACTGTAGCATGGCTGTACATCTTCCTGCCGTGCACCATCCTCTTTGGTCTTTATCTGACCATCCGCAACCGTGGTCTTCAGTTCACGAAGTTCGGCTACGTGATGAAGAACACACTGGGTAAAATGTTCCAGAAACAGGAGGCAGGCGAAGGCGCAGTCACGCCGATGCAGGCTGTCTCCACGGCGCTGGCGGCTACGGTCGGCACCGGCAACATCGTTGGTACCTCCCAGGCCATCGCCCTCGGCGGCTACGGCGCCATCTTCTGGCTCTGGCTGGCTGCCTTGCTTGGCATGATGGTCAAGTACTCCGAAGTTCTGCTCGCAATCAAGTACCGTGAGCGCGACGCGAAGGGCGACTGGGTCGGCGGCCCGATGTACTACGTCAAGAACGGCCTCGGCAAGGGCTGGCAATGGGTCGGCATCCTGTTCTGTATCTTTGCAGCCATCGCCGCTTTCGGTATCGGCAACATGTCGCAGGTCAACTCCATCGTCGGCTCCATCAACAACGCTGTCGATGCGTTCATCCCGTCCGCAGCTGCGGAGCGCGGCACGCTGAACCTCATCCTCGGCATCGTTTTGGCTGTCCTCGTCGGCATTATCCTCTTCGGCGGCATCAAGCGCATCGGCGCTGTCGCGGAAAAGCTCGTCCCGGCTATGGCGCTTCTTTACATCGTTTTTGGCGTTACCGTTATCGTTGTCCATGCAAATAATATCATCCCCGCGTTCGGCAAGATCTTCTCCACCGCTTTCAATCCGCAGGCCATCGGCGGCGCGGCTGCCGGTATTGTCCTGAAGGAAACCATCGTCTGGGGTCTTCGCCGCTCTGCGTTCTCCAACGAGGCCGGCCTCGGCTCCGCTGCAATCGCACACTCCGCGGCTGACACCCCGGGTCCTGTCCAGCAGGGTATGTACGGCATCTTCGAGTGCTTTGCCGATACCATCGTTATTTGCTCTCTGACTGCTCTTACCATCATCTGCTCCGGCGTTGAGATCCCGTTTGGCGTCAAGCCCGGCTCTGAGCTCATCACCGCCGCATTCGCAACCGTCTTCGGCGATAAGATCGCTTCTACGTTCGTCGCGGTTGCTCTGACGCTCTTCGCGTTCACGACGATCCTCGGCTGGTCTCTGTACGGATCTCGCTGCTTCCAGTATCTGTTCGGTCTGAAGGCTGCTTCGGTCTACAAGGCTTTGTACGTCGTCATCATCGTTGTCGGCGCTGTTTCCTCCATCGACGTCGTGTGGGATATCTCCGATACCTTCAACGGCCTGATGGCTGTCCCGAACTTCATCGCCTTGATCGCCCTGTCGCCTGTCGTCATCAAGATGACGAAGGAATACTTCTTCAACAAAAAACCGGCATAATAAAAACACTTACCTTAAAATCGCAGCATCTTTTCGATAGGTGGAATAAATTGCAGAAAACGGCTCCGGGATTTCCCGGAGCCGTTTTTCGTGGATTGAAGGGAGAGATTCTGAGCTTTGCAGGAGCCAATGCCCACGACCCAATCGGCAGTACGCTTTCAATTTGCAGGGGTCGATGCCCACATCGACCCGGCAGACAGAACCGTTTTTACGAAAGTCTTTGGCGAATTCGTTCGTGCCAATGGGGCGATGTGGGCTGTCCGCCCCATGGGAAGTTACGAATTTGCCGAAGATTATCGATCGGAAATTATGCGGCGGCGGTTTCCTTGGACGGAAGCTGGGCGATGACGATGGCGATGAAGATAACGAGGCAGCCGAGAAGCTCTCTTGCGCTCAGCGCCTGATGGAGGATAAGCCAGCCGAAGAGGACGGCAAAGACCGATTCCAAGCTCAGGATCATGCTGGCAAGCGTGGGGGGGACGAGCTGCTGGCCAAGGATTTGCAGTGTGTAGCCTATGCCGCCTGAGAACACGCCCGCGTAGACGATCGGGAGCCACGCGCTTTGGATAGCCGCCCAGCTCGGATGCTCCAGAAGAAGCATTGGAAGAATGCTGACGGCGGAGGCCGTAAAGAACTGGACGCAGGACAGGCGCACGCCGTCTAAGTCATGGCACGCGCGGTCGATAAAGAGAATATGGCACGCGAAAAAGACCGCGCACAGAAGCGTCAGCCAGTCGCCGTAGTTGACCCCGGAGAGGCCCTCGCCGCCGGCACACAGAAGATAGAGTCCCATGAGCGCGAGGATCGCGCAGACCCAGTTCATGAGCTTCACGCGGAGCTTCACGAACAGACCGAGGAAGGGGACGAGGATGATATACATGGTGGTAATAAAGCCGGATTTTCCGACCGTCGTGTGGATGATGCCGTATTGCTGGATGATGCTGGCCGTGCACAGAAGAAGGCCGCAGACCACGCCGCACAGAAGCTGCCGCTTTGCTGTCTTTCCGGCCGGGCGGACGGAGATTCCCTTTTTGTCGCGCAGGAAGATGACCGGTACCAGCACAAGGCCGGCGAGAAAGTATCTTGCCGCCTGCATGGTAAAGGGCCCTACATAGTTCATGCCCTCGCTCTGGGCGACGAACGCCGCGCCCCAGACCATGGCGCAGAGCAGAAGCATCAGGCTGCCGCGGGTTTGCTGTTTCATGGGTCAAGTCTCCTTTGTGAAAAATCTGCATGAAAACAGCATAATTATACGGCATTTGCCGATAAAAGCAAGCGTGCGTGCAAAAAACCGGCAGGGAGTTGTGAAGCGGCCCGAAATGTGGTAGACTATTTGTACAAATTGTGTGACAGGAGGCTATCGGATGGCAGAGAAAATCCGTTCGCGTGAGGAAATCGCGCGCGAAGATACATGGGCAATGGAGGACTTATATGCGTCGGACGCGGCGTGGCTCGAGGATTTGGAAAAGCTAAAGACGCTTGGCGCAAAGCTTCCGGAATACGCCGGGAAATTATCTGCGAGCGCGCAGACGCTGCTGGAATATCAAAAGCTGGGCGAGGAAATTTCGGTGCTGCTGGACAGCCTCGCGAACTACGCCCAGCGCAAAAGCGACGAGGACACAAGAAACGCCGTTTATCAGGACCTGACCGGCAAGCTCACCAAGGTCTGGGTGCAGCTGGGCGCGGACACGGCCTTTGAGGTGCCGGAGCTGCTGTCGATCTCCGATGAACAAATGGAGAAATTCTATGAGGAAGTGCCTGAACTGAACCTCTACCGGCGGCATTTTGACTCCATCCGCCGCAAGCGGGCGCATATTTTGTCGGAGAGCGAAGAAAAGCTCCTTGCGATGGCGGGCGAGATGGCGGGCACGCCGGAGGAGGTCTACTCTTTGTTCGCGGATGCTGACCTCACGTTCCGTCCGGCGCTGGACGCAAACGGCGAGGAGCACCCAATCACGCAGGGAAGCTATATCGCGGCGATGGAGTCGCCCGACCGGACGCTCCGCAAGAATGCGTTTGAGAGTTTGTATGCGGGCTTCGGCGCGTATAAAAACACAGTAGCCGCAACACTTGCCGGACAGGTCAAGCAGCTCGAGTTCTTCTCAAAGGCGCGGCACTATACTTCGCCTCTGGAAGCGTCTTTGGACGCAACGGAGGTTCCTGTCAGCGTATACCATGAGCTGATCGAAGCCGTGCACCAGAACATGGACAAGATGCATCGGTACATGCGGCTTCGCAAAAAGCTTCTGGGCGTCAGCGAGCTTCATATGTACGATCTCTATACGCCGCTGGTTGCCGCGTCGGAGGAGCGGATTCCCTTTGCGGAGGCAAAGAAGACCGTCTCGCAGGCGCTTGGCGTCATGGGTGAGCGGTACGGGAAGATCTTGCAGGAGGGATTCGAGAATCGCTGGATCGACGTGTATGAAAATACCGGCAAGCGCTCGGGCGCGTACTCGGCGGGTGCGCGTGTGCATCCGTATGTGCTTCTCAACTATACGGGAACGCTTGACAGCGAGTTCACGCTGGCGCACGAAATGGGGCACGCGATCCATTCGTACCTGTCCAACAAGACGCAGCCGATCGTCTACTCTGACTATGTGATTTTTGTAGCCGAGGTCGCGTCGACCTGCAATGAGGCGCTTCTCATGCAGCACCTGCTCAAGACCACAACGGATAAAAAGCAGCGCGCCTATCTCATCAACCACTTCTTGGAGCAGTTCCGCACGACGCTTTACCGGCAGACGATGTTCGCCGAGTTTGAGCTCAAAATGGCGGAACTAAGCGCGCAGGGCGTGACGCTGACGGCGGATGTTCTGTGCGAGGAATACCGCAAGCTCAACGCGCTCTATTATGGAGAAGACGTGGTGCTCGATGAGGAAATTGCGCTCGAATGGGCGCGGATCCCGCATTTTTACTATAACTACTACGTCTTCCAGTACGCGACGGGCTACGCGGCGGCGATTGCGCTCAGCGAGGGCATTTTGCGCGAGGGCGAGCCCGCGGTCGAGCGGTACCTCGGCTTCCTCTCCGGCGGATGCAGCAAGAGCCCGATTGAGCTTTTGAAGGGTGCGGGCGTTGACATGACGACAGCGGAGCCTGTTAACCGGGCGCTTGCGATGTTTTCGAAGCTGCTTGACGAAATGGAGGCGCTGACGGCGTAAATGGAAGAGCTTTTTCTGCCGGTGCTGCACAGCTTTGAAAATAACAACGTCTTTACCGGAAGCTACGGCGCGCTGCGCTTCAAGGTCACGCCGGCCATCACGATGAAAAATCCGAAGGAGGTCGACATGGAACAAAGCTCCATGCTCTGCGAGCTCTGGCACGGGCCGTTTTGCTATGAGAAAAGCGAGATGGAGGCGCAGGAGACGTTTCCCCTGAGCGAGGAAGGGAAGGAAAACATGCGGCAGTTCCTGCTTTCGCACATCTGAGGTTCATCGCCCGGGGAGAACCCGGGCGATTTTCACACTGCCCCTTGTCCTTCCGGGGCGAACATGGTAGAATAAGAAAAAATGCCGGAAACGGCGGGAGAAAGGGAGAGTGCGGCATGGAACGAACGAACACGGTCTACAAAACCTATGTGGAGATTTTAAAGCGGGAGCTTGTGTGCGCGATGGGCTGCACGGAGCCGATTGCGATTGCATACTGCGCGGCAGTGGCAAGAAAAGCTTTGGGGATGCTGCCATCCGAGATCGACGTTGCTGCAAGCGGCAATATCATCAAGAATGTCAAGAGTGTCATTGTGCCGAACACGGGCGGGCTTCGCGGCATCGAGGCGGCGGCGGCCATCGGCGCGCTGGCGGGCGATGCGGAGGCAGGCTTGCAGGTCGTGTCCCACGTGACGCCCGACGAGATTGCGGCTCTGCTCGGGTACATGGAACAAACGGCGTTTTCTGTCTCGGCGGCGGAATCGGACTACCTTCTGGACATTGAAGTAACGGCAAGAGCAAACGGCCATTTTGCGACCGTGCGCGCCGTGCAGGAGCATACAAATATCGTTCTGGTGGAGACGGACGCAGGCGTTCTGTTCTCCAAGGATCCGGACGAGGACACGGGCAAGGACGAAGGTGCGCCCGACTATACGCTTTTGAATGTTGCGGACATCTGCGAGTTCGCGGACACGTGCGAGTTAGATGACGTGAGACCGATTTTGGAGCGGCAGCTCTCTTGCAACTGCGCGATCGCAGAGGAGGGACTGCGCGGAAATTACGGAGCAGGTATCGGAAAGGTGCTGCTGGCGGCTTATGGCGACGATGTGCGCACAAGGGCGCGGGCCTATGCGGCGGCTGCGTCTGACGCAAGGATGAACGGGTGCGACCTTCCCGTCGTCATCAACTCCGGCTCCGGCAATCAGGGTATAACGGCCTCCCTTCCGGTCTATATTTACGCGAAGGAGCTCGGCGTAAGCGAAGAGAAGCTATTTAGAGCGATTCTTGTTTCGAATCTTGTGACGCTCCATGAAAAGACCGGCATCGGCAGGCTCTCAGCCTACTGCGGCGCGGTCAGCGCGGGCGCTGGTGCGGGCGCCGGCATTGCGTATCTGCACGGCGGCGGCTGCCGGGAAATTTCCCACACGATCGTAAACGCGCTGGCGGTCACGTCCGGCATTGTCTGCGACGGAGCCAAGTCCTCCTGCGCGGCCAAAATCGCGATGGCGGTCGAGGCGGGGATTCTGGGCTTTGAGATGTATAGCTGCGGCAAGCAGTTTTACGGCGGCGACGGACTGGTCGCCAAGGGCGTGGAAAACTCGATCGCAAATTTCAGCCGCCTCGGCCGCGTCGGCATGCGCGAGACCGACAAGGAAATCATCCGCATGATGACAGAATAAGCTTTGAATACGGCGAAGCGCCGGGACAAGTGTCCCGGCGCTTTTGTGCGCCCGTTTTCCAAAAAACTGCGAAAAATGTAACCTTTGTATCTAAAATGTATCTGAATATTCACAAAAACTTTGGGAACTGCGCGCGGTTTGGGAGTATGCTGATAAGCAGTATTTTGGGGATTGTTTGCCTTGCGGGCAATCCCGCGCATAAAGGAGCAGAAACAGTCAATGGAAGAAATGAAAGAAGCCTCCGCCAAGCCCCGGCGGAAGAAAAAGAAGCTCAAAAAGGGCTGGATCGTACTGGCGGTTGTGATCCTCGTTGCGGCGGGATTCTTTCTGCTGCGGAAAAAGGGCGGCAATACGCAGGCGGTTCTGGCCTCGGATACGCAGGTGCTGGAATATGCCGATCTGGAATCGAGCATCAGTGCGACCGGAACTGTCGAGAGCAGCGACACCACGAAGGTCTATTCGACGCTTGCCTACCAGGTCAAGAGCGTGCTGGTCGAGGTTGGTGACGTTGTAAAGGAAGGCGACTTGCTGGCGGAGCTCGACGGCGAGCAGATCGAAAACCAGATCGCCACGCAGAAAACCTCCATGGAGGTCGCCTCCGGCAGCGCGGGCGCGCAGGTGCAGAGCGCGTATGACGCGTATGATAACTTTAAACAGGGCCTCGACGCGGGGCTCAACGCAAGCCTGATTGGCGCGCAGTCGCAGGTGGATAACGCCTACGACGCGTATGTAAAGGCCTCGAACGCGTATGAGCGGTATAAAGAAAACGTGAACCTCGGCGAAAATACGCAGGTCCTTTCCGCCGAGGCTTCGCGGGACAACGCCGCAACGGCGCTCGATAATGCGGAGACGGCGCTCGATTCTGCAAACAGCGCGTACAAGTCGGCCGCAGAGGCAAAAGACACGCTTCCGGAGCTGAACAGTCAGATCGAACAGGACAAGCAGCGCAAGCAGGAACTCGAGGACGCAGGCGAGCAGCTGTCGGTCGAGTATATCACACTTGTTGTGGAACTGGAAACGCTTCAAAAGCAGGCGCAGACGATTGAAGTAAGCTTCGAATCGGCCAAACAGGGGCGCGAGAGTGCAAAGCAGGCGGTCGAGTCGGCGCAGTCTGCGTACGATATCGCGCAGGCGACCTATAATGCGGCGCTTCGCGGGGAAGATCAGGCGCTCAGCGACTATGCCGACGCGGTCGACAGCGCGTGGCGGGCGTATCAGACGGCGCTGACGAGTCTGGATTCCACGAAAAAGGGCACAGAGGACCAGCTGGAGGCGTACTCCGATACGCTGGCCTCGGCCAACGCGGGCGCAAATACGGCGGTCACGGAGGAATCGCTCCGGCAGCTCGGAAAAACGCTGGACGACACAAAAATCACCGCGCCCGTTTCCGGCACTGTGACGGCGGTCTATGCAACGGTCGGCTCGAGCGGATCGGGGCTTCTGTTCGTGATCGAGGACACCGACCACCTCGTCGTGTCCACGAGCGTCAAGGGCTACGATCTTGGCAACGTGAAGACGGGCATGACGGTTGAAATTAAGTCCGACGCGACGGGCGACACGGTCATCCCCGGAACGCTCACGACGATCGCACCCACGGCGAAGAAAAACCAGCTGGGCGATACGGAGAGCGCTTCCGATCCTGCCTTTGAGGCGGAGGTCTCCGTGGACGAGACGGATTCCGGGCTTCGCATCGGCATGGAGGCGCGCCTGAGCTACATCATCGCACGGGAGCAGCACGTGCTGGCCGTTCCCTATGAGGCGGTCTACACCGATGAAAATGGCAGAACCTGCATTCTTGTTCTGCGCGCGCAGGAGAAGGACACGTACCTCGTTGAGAGCCTGCCCGTCACGACGGGGCTGGACGATGATCTTGATATCGCGGTCTCCGGTTCCGGCGTGGAGGCAGGGCTGCGCGTCATTACCGAGGCGAAGACGTATCTTTCGTATGTCGGCAAAACGGGGACCCTTGCGCAGGGCACGGGCTTTGAGGCGATGGCCGAGATGGGGGCGTACCAATGAGCGGCCGGCAGCTGATTCGCATGCGCGGCATTGTCAAGCGCTTTTATGTCGGGCAGCCGAACGAGCTGGAAATTCTGCATGGGATCGATCTGGACGTGAACGAAGGGGAGTTCGTCTCCATCGTCGGCGCGTCCGGCTCCGGCAAATCGACGCTTATGAACATGATCGGCGTTCTTGACCGGCCGACGGAAGGAACGTACTGGCTCGACGGGACCGATGTGGAGGATGCGGCGGACGATGAGCTCTCGCAGATCCGGAACCGGAAAATCGGCTTTGTGTTCCAGAACTTCAATCTCATTTCGCGCACAAACGCGCTGCGGAACGTCGAGCTTCCGATGATGTACGCAGGCGTGCCGCAGAAAAAGCGGACGCAGCGGGCGGAAGAGCTCTTGGATCTGGTCGGTATGGGCGATCGCATGCTGCACCAGCCGAACGAGCTTTCCGGCGGCCAGAAGCAGCGCGTGGCAATCGCGCGGGCGATGGCAAACGACCCGGCGATTATCCTCGCCGACGAGCCGACGGGCGCGCTCGACAGCAAAACCGGCCGCATGGTCATGGATCTATTCCACCAGCTCAACCGCGAGCAGGGCAAGACGATCGTTCTGATCACGCACAATCAGGAACTGGCGGCGGAGACAGGCCGGATCCTTACGATGCGCGACGGCATTTTATACACAAACGGCGAAAGGGGCGCGAGAGAAGATGGGACTCGGTGAATCGATCCGCCTCGCGCTCGAGGGGCTGAAGGCAAACAAGATGCGCGCGGTTCTGACGATGCTCGGCATCATCATCGGCATTGCCGCCGTCATCGGCATTCTGACTGTAGGCGACGGTTTGTCGGGCTACATCAACGGCACGATGAGCGACCTTGGCGCGTCGACAATTATCGTCTCCTTGCAGGAAAAGTCCCGCGAGGTATCCAGCGACGATATGATGAGCATGATGACCATGAAGCAGCCCGAAGCGTCCGACCTTATAACCCCCGAGATGGTTTCGGCCATGGAAGAGAATTTCGGCGCGCGCCTCGCGGCGACCGGACTTTCCCAGTCCGCCGGAAGCGGCAAGGCCAAGGACGGACGGCTGTATGCCAACGTTTCGGCTACGGGTGTCAACGAGGGGTATTTCACGGTCAACGACGTGAAGCTCTCGGCAGGGCGGCTCTTGCAGCAGAAGGACGACGACGGGCGGCGCATGGTCTGCGTCGTGAGCGATAAGCTTGTGAACAATCTCTTTGACGGAAAGCAGGACGCGGCGCTCGGGCAGGAGCTTCTGGTGCAACTGACGGGCGGAAGCTACACGTTCCGCATTGTAGGCGTTTACAAATACGAGCAGTCGGCGTTCTCTTTTTCGACGGCTTCGGATAAGGACATCTCGACCTCGCTTTACATTCCGCTCTCGACTGCCAAGCAGCTGGTCGGCGCGGATCGCGGCTTTTCGAACATTACCGTGCAGGCAGCGCTCGGCGAGAGCAGCACGGAGGTTGCGGCAGAGGTCAAAAATTATCTGAGCCGCTATTACCGCACGAACGAAAACTACACCGTCACGGCCATCAGCATGGACACGATGATCTCGTCCGTCGATTCGATGATGAGCACCCTCTCGGTCGCCATCTCGGTCATTGCGGGCATCTCGCTTCTTGTCGGCGGGATCGGCGTGATGAACATCATGCTCGTCTCTGTTACCGAGCGCACGCGGGAGATCGGCACACGAAAGGCCCTCGGCGCGACGAACAACAATATCCGCCTGCAATTTGTCGTCGAGAGCGTGATCATCTGCCTCATCGGCGGAGCAATCGGCATTGTGCTGGGCGCGATCATGGGCTATGTCGGAAGCGGACTTCTCAAAAACGCGGTGCTTCCGAGCATTGGCGCGATCATGCTGGCGTTCAGCTTCTCTCTGGCCGTCGGCGTATTCTTCGGGTATTACCCTGCGAACAAGGCGGCAAAGATGGACCCGATTGAGGCGCTGCGGTATGAATAAGTCCTGTTAAGAACTTGTTAATTCTGCTGTGTGCCGCTTGCATTTGCATGTTCATCACGCTATACTGTAGCAAAATGTGCATGAGAGGAAGTAGCCGGCGAGAAATCGCGACAGATGGCGTCAGAACGGTCTTAGGACCCGCCGCTGGATGAAATGGCAAAACTCTGATTGCTGCGCTTTGGCGCGGCGATCAGAGTTTTTTCGTTTTTTGGCGAGGCTTCCTGCGTGTATACAAGCTTAAAAAGGGGAGACGTATATGGAAATCCTGTACAGCAATCTGGGAAACCTCACCTGGCAGCAGGTGGTGATGTGGGCGATCGGCGGACTGCTTGTCTACCTTGCCATCGCGAAGGACATGGAGCCAAGCCTGCTGCTGCCGATGGGATTCGGCGCAATCTTGGTGAACCTTCCGATGTCGGGCGCGGTCGACCAGTGGGTGAGCGGGCAATTGGAGCGCGGGGCGCTGAGCGTTTTGTATGATGCGGGCATCGCAAACGAGCTATTTCCGCTGATTTTATTCATCGGCATTGGCGCAATGATCGACTTTGGGCCGCTGCTCACGAACCCGAAGCTCATGATCTTCGGTGCGGCGGCGCAGTTCGGCATTTTCTTTACGCTGTGTCTGGCCGGTATGTTCTTCGATCTTCCGGACGCGGCTTCGATCGCCATCATCGGAGCGGCCGACGGCCCGACGGCCATTGTTGTAGCGCAGAAGCTGCGGTCCCAGTATCTTGGCGCGATTATGGTCGCGGCGTATTCCTACATGGCGCTCGTGCCCATCATCCAGCCGCCGGTGATCCGGCTTCTGACGACGAAGAAAGAGCGCCTGATCCGCATGCCCTATGAGCAGAAATCCGTCAGCAAGACGACGAAGATTCTTTTTCCAATTCTCACGACGATCGTTGCGGGCGTGGTCGCGCCTGCATCTGTGAGCCTTGTCGGATTTTTGATGTTCGGTAACTTAATTCGTGAGTGCGGCGTTCTGAACTCCCTTTCCGAGACAGCGCAGAAGGTGCTGGCGAACCTCATTACGATTTTTCTCGGGCTGACCATCGCCTCTCAGATGCGCGCCGAGCAGTTTTTGCAGCCGCAGACGCTTCTCATTCTGGCGCTTGGTCTGTTTGCCTTCGTGTTCGATACGGCAGGCGGTGTGCTGTTTGCGAAATT
>ERZ791626.1552-NODE-1552-length-15510-cov-14.641993_pt1 | contig 15510 bp, 13 predicted proteins | sample MGYA00510266_ERZ791626 | MGnify/ENA primary metagenome ERZ791626 (study PRJEB30046, sample SAMN00715208) | human gut metagenome | study: EMG produced TPA metagenomics assembly of the A metagenome-wide association study of gut microbiota in type 2...
GCTAGGAGCTTCTGCCCTTTCAGGGCGTATGGGATGTGGCTTATGACACACCCTCGCTTATTACATCCAAAAACAAGTTATATCCTGACTAAAACTTTGTCATGAACTCCACAACAATCTTATCCTTTTCTGAAGTCTTGGCAATGCCACCCTTGCGATAGAAATATTTCTCGTAGTTGATACGGATATCAGAGATGAATGGCTTGGCAAGGCTCAGGGTTACACCGCCCGTAACACGATGGCGCTTGTAATCATTGATCTTCAAGGCACCGAGTTCGGTATCAGAACCGCCATATCGGGTACCATCGCTGTGGTCGCTCATGAAATCATATCTTGCCAATGGCGAAACCTTCCGGATGATGCTCTTCTGATTGCGAACCGGAATATCATAGCATACGAAACCATCGAACGCATGCACATCGTGGAAGGCGTCCTTGCTGTAATGCTTGTAAAGATACTCTGCCTCTGCTATGAAACCACCCTTGTGGAAGGTAATACCACCATCATACATCGTTACCGTAATATCAGATGGCTTGATCTTCTGGGTACTCAACACCAGGTTGACATTCGGGAAGAGGAACTGAGCCTTGGCAGAATAGTTAACACCCTTGGTCCAGTAATCCTTCTGGTTGGTCAAGCCCGAACCGTTGAAGATACCGGCATTCACCACGATAGGGAAGCCAACATTCCAGGTGTATCCTATTTCAGCACCCACGTCGCGCACGTTACCCACCTGCTTGGCGATGAACGAACGGTTGGCAAAGTACTGCTGATGAGGAGAACGGTGAGCATCGATGGTGAATGGCACACGCTCCTGACCGATGGTGAACTGCAGGGTCTTCCAAGGCTTAATGCGTGTATAGGCATCGAGCATCTTGATCTTACCCTCGTCGCAGAGGTCGATTTCCGCCTTATAGCTTACCTGAGGTGTAATATTGCCAGCCACGTTGAAGCGGGCAGTACGCACCTCGAATCGTCCCTCCCCTTCTTCGGTCTGGTACTCATACTTGGAGCGGATGGTTCCACCAATGGTCATCGACTTGGTGAATTCCTCAATGCCCTTCTCAACAGAGCTTTTTCCTGAATTCTGGGCATTCATTCCCATCGACACCATCGTGAGTGCCATCAACAAATACGTTTTCTTCTTCATTTCTTACCTTATTATATATATACACGTAAATCTGATTTTGTTTATTCCGAATGAAATCTTTTCCTACTGATGCAGAAAGACATCTTCTTCATTTCGACTGCAAAGGTAAGGAGAAGATATTTCTACCGTAAAACATAAGTATTACAAAGCTGTTACATCACTGATTTTCTGCACCTGTAATATCATTGTAATGATGGCAAAAACAGAAGAATAAACCACTTCATCCACAAATAAAATAAAAGATATGTCTATATCTCAAGTTTTTATGCTATCTTTGCACGAAAATGTGCGAAGGTAGCATTTTTTGTTTACCTTCCGCCTCTTCTTGCGTCATACACATAAAAAGAAACAAATGGAAGAAACAGAATTTGAACATATCGCCCAGGAAATGCGCCCCAGGTTGACGGCACATTGTCAACGCTATCTCTCGGCAGGAACCCTTGCCGAAGAAGCCGATGACATCGTGCAGGAAACCCTGGTGAAGCTCTGGAAGATGCACGAAAGGCTCTCTGAATACCAGAGCATCGAGGCCTTAGGTATGACGATAGCCAGGAATCTCTGCATCGACCATCTGAGACGCAATAAAGCCCAGACGGCATCGCTGGAACAGATGAAGCATCCAGCAGATATCTGTACGGCAGCAGAGCGTACCGACCAGACCATCATCGGCGAGGATACGCAAAGGCGACTCAACAGGGCGATGGACAGGCTTCCGGATACGCAGAGAAGAATGCTGCTATTGAGAAGCGAGGGAAAGAGCCTCGATGAGATTGCCGAAATCTGCGGAGCCAACAAAACGAGCACCAAGACGATGATTTCTGCAGCAAGAAGATCATTGCTGAAAATGATGAAGTCATAAACTCTAAAAATGAAAGAAATGAAGAAACTAGAAGATATAACCTATCGCCACGAGCTGATAGAACGCTACCTCGATGCTGATACCAGCGTGGAGGAAGAACAGGCATTGGCTGATTTCTATCGCCATTGCGAGAATAAGGATTTAACGGATGAGGATCTCGACATCAGAAACCTGATGCTGGGAATGGAGAACTATACTCCGAATTTCCATCAAACAGAAATGGAAATGATGGAAGAATTGGACGGAAAAGAAGAAGCTGATGGACAGCTGCAAACGAAAGAGATGTCCCTTGCTGCTTCTAAGAAGCACGAGACAAGATGGGTACGCCTCTCTGCGATACTTCTTGCTACAGCGATGCTGGCAGGACTCATCTTCCTGCTCTTCCCTATCAAGGATTATTTCTCATCCTCTTCTGAACAACAACCTGGCCTTGCCAACCTGGTTCCTACAGAGCAGGTGGTTCGCTCGCAGCCATCTTCTGAAGATGGAAACGAGCATCTGAATGCGTACGAAAAGATGGAACGTGCCGACTCCCTCTTCCTGGCTGCAACCCGGGATATCGTGACCCCGCAGGAAATGAAGTCAAGCAAGATGGTACTTGCCAAAAGAAAGAATATCGCAGAAAGAAGCGAGAACCATACAGGGAAGACTGCAGGAAATACAGAAGAGACCTCTTCTGACAATAAGGAGAAAACTTCCGGCAATGCCGGGAAGACTTCATCTGAAGCAGAAAGAAGCATTCATGAAGATTTCAATCAGATTTATGAAGTAGCCTCTGCCGCGCTGCCTTCTGCCGAGCAGCTGACCATCAACCGCCAAGGCAATAACATCGTTATCTCAACCCTGGACAACGAAGGCAACATGCAGCATTACACCATCAATATTGCAGAAACGCAAGATGGTAGCTATCAGCTACTTCCTTTGGCACCGTTAAACGAATGATAAAACATTTCACGCTGAATTATAAACATTTCACGCTTATGAAAAAGTATTTTTTCACCATTGCATTTGCCCTGCTGAGCATAACCAGCAGTATGGCATCCAAGGCAGATACCCTGCGTATCTACAGCATTGACGGTGAGCGCATTCCAAACTTCACCGGCAAGGAACTCATCGGTAAAACCATCAAGAATTACCAAGTAAACACCAACGTCCTGCCGGCACCCAAAAGAGATGTGATAGAGATTCATATCATCACCACTACCACACCTCCTGCCCCCAAGCCAGACCCTCACTATCTGATCAAGGGCAGAGAGCAGGAACTGACTAAAGAGGAATTCAACAAGATTTCTCCCAGCAAGATCAGAGCCATCGAGATCTTGAAAGAGGGCACCAAAGCCATTCAGGAAAGAGGTCTGAAAGAGGATGGCAGAAGCTATATCATCGTTACTCTGGAGAAATAACAGATAAGACATATCCCTTTTTCTTCAGCGACTCAATCTTAACGGTCACATCATGCTGAAGAGCATGGCGGAGATACGTCATCTGCACATTCACAGCCAGGGAGTTGGCATAGCTTACGGTACCCCACACCGCCTCCTGTATCATCTCCTTGCTTACAACATTGCCGATATTCTTCGCCAACAGACGGAGGATGTCGGCTTGTCGGCTGGTAATGAGCACACGAGAGGAACGGGTACGAAGCTCATTGTTGTTATAGCAGAAGGTGGTTTCTCCGAAATGATACACCTCCTCTTCTATCGTCTCACTCTCATTCATGGAGAACCGCTCCTCTATTCTTGCCAGCAACTCTTCCGGATAGAAGGGCTTGGCAAGATAATCGTTTGCCTTCAGGGAGAAACCTTTCAGTCGATCGTTCTTCTCCGTACGGTCGGTGAGGAAGAAGATAAGCACTTTCGGGTCGATGGCTCTGATGCGCTCAGCCACCTCATAGCCATCCATCTCCGGCATATTGATGTCGAGCAATACTAGGTCGGGCTTCACCTCCGGGAACTGCTCCCATGCCTTCATGCCATTTCCGGCATAAGTCACATCGTAGCCATGCTGCTGCAGGAAACTCTTCAGCAACATAGAATACTTCAAGTCATCGTCTGCAAATAATATCTTGATCATTTTTTCTGTTGTTTATAGCGTTAAACCGGATGCATCAGGAGTGTTGCGGGATGACGATTGAAATTCTGGTTCCCTTGCCCACTTCGCTCTGCATCATTTTTCTGCCCCCATGGGCCTTCACAATCATATCCACAAAACTCAAACCCAAGCCGATGCCTGGCTGCATCATATCCGGGTAAGCATTGCTGCGATAGAACTTCGTCCAGACTCTCTGCTGCTCGTCGGGCGAAATTCCGATACCATTATCTGATACAGAAATCATGACTTCCTCCTTCTCGGTATCTCGGCAGGCAACATGGATATTGACAATGTCGCCGGAATACTTCACCGAGTTCTCCATCAGATTACTGACCACATTCAGAAGCTGGTCTCTATCTCCCATCATCCGGTCGGAAGTGCGCTGGTAATCGAGCGAAACATTCACCTCCTTCTGCTTATTCTTTCGATAAACTGCCACCAGATTCAGCAAAGCGGCATGGATATCGAAAGAAGTTATCTGGAGCGGGATATGTTCCTCTGCCCTGATTACTTCCCGGAGTTTGGCGAGATAGGCGGTCAGGTTATCGCTCTCCTCTCTTACCGTCTCCATGATAAGGGCATTCTCATCCTTCTCATCTGTCTTTTGAGCAGAGAATACGGATACACACATCTTCAGCGTCTGCACGGGGCGTTTCAGCTCGTGAATCATCGTATGCACGAAGTCGCTTCGCATCTTATCCACCTTCTTCTGCAGGAGCATCACCTTGATGAGATAAGCTATGCTCAGGAGAAGCATGATGGTAACCAGCAGACTTCCTATTATCTGCCACATCATTCCCTTCAGGATGGGCAGCATCGGCACCTGCATCCTCATCTGCATCGACTGATACTGGATAGGATTGAAAGGCACTTGCACCAGCATTTCGTGATGAAACAAGGTAGGAGACTCTACGATTCTTGTCTGCCAAAGGCGATGCTTTCCCGTCTTCATCTCTGCCCCGATGAAATCATTGCCCAGTTTCCTACTGACGAAACGATCAAAATGCGCTTTGTCAAAGCGGGTAAGCTGGTAAGTGATGTAAGTGTTCAGGCAATCAAAAGAATTGTTGGAATCCGTCTCACGCAAATCGAAAGTATCTCTCTTCTCCATCACGTTACCGAATCCCGGCTTGCGATACACCACTCCACCAATGATTGTATCCGTATCCAGCGGAGAGCAAACCGTAGTACAGGGACCCTTGAAGTCTGAAAAATATGCCGAGACGACATAACCGATATGTGATTTTTCTTTTACCGCCGCTCCGATATTTGTCAGATAGGCAATAATCGCCCGTTCCGCCTTTTCGGCGTTTTTCTTCCCCATCTCTCCCATCGAATAGGTTACGCTATTATAGAGCCAATAGGTCTGCAAGCCTATCAGCAGGAAAGAGGAAAGGATGGCGAGCAGCCAGACTTGTTTGATTCTTCTATTCATATCATTTTTTTTTTCGATGCAAAGGTACAAAGATTTCATTATATATAATTAAGGTGAAGCAAGATTATTTTGCCAGCGTAATGTTTCAGTAATGATTATTTGCGATTTTGAGCCCGAAAAGCTGTTCCTTTGCAGACGAAAACAAAAAGCAAGGAAGAAAATGAAGAAAGAAACAGTTATATGTGCGATGCTAGCCACCGCCACCTGTGCAACAGCACAAAACGGGAAATTCCCGACATCCGGAGTTTCCGCAGACTCGGTACAGACTGAAAAAGATTCGATCAAAGCTGATAAGGAGGCCGAGATTCAAGCCGTAACCGTAACAGGTCATCGCCCGATGTACAAGATGAGAAACGATGCCCTGGTTACCCGTGTCCGCAACACTCCTTTGGCAAAGGAGCCAACGCTGGAAGATGTATTGAAGCACATCCCCGGCATGAAACAAACCGCCGATGGAACCCTGGAAGTAAACGGACTGGGAGCACCCATCATCTATCTCAACGACAAGAAGGCAACTTCTGCCGAACTCTCTCATCTCGATGTGAAGCTGATAGATGAAATAGAACTCATTACCACTCCTGGTGCAAAATATGATGCAACGACGGGAGCCGTACTGAGAATCCTGACGAGAAGAACAGACGAGGGTATATTCGGCAAGATGCAGGTGTATGATGAATTGAGCGAGGTGAACACCAACCACGAGGAATTGACCCTGGGTTGGGTAACGAAGAAGATTTCGCTCACAGGATTTTACGGCTACACAGACAACCGATACAATGTGCATCAGCCACAGGAAGCGCTCGTAAGAGCCAAAGATGGCGAATATCTCTTCGGAACCGACCGCCATGGCAAGAACAAGGCAAATTATAACGCTACAGAACTCAACTTCGACTGGTTGCTCAGCAAGCAACACGAAGTGGGAATACAATGGGAAGGGCTTTGGCTGAATGGCGGCAGAAGCGAGAAACAGCAGCAGTACTATCGCTATCCTAACCCAGCAGGAGAAGATACAAATAGAGAGATGAAGCTTTCTGATGCGGATGGCGAAATGAAGTATTTTGATGCGGAGAGCCAGCAATGGGGACACCAGCGCAGTCACCACTTCAACCTCTTCCATCTGGCTAAATGGTCGAAGCATTTCTCATCACAGATTTATCTGGACTATGCCAGAAACAAGGATTCTGACAGCCAGCCTATCACGGAGAAAGAAGGTAGCGAGATGCAGGAAACCCTCAACCGTTCCAATTCGAGCTACGATATCTATAGTGGAAGAATCGAAGTCAAGCAACTCATCTCAGACAAGCATTCCATCAACTATGGTGGCGAATGGAGCCTGATGGAAGGCAAGGGTAGAACCGAAAGTTCTGCCGATATGCTTGGAACTACGGAATACAAAAACCACGATACCAAGACGGCTGCTTACCTGCAATATCAGGGTGAAGCTGGCAGATGGAGCTGGTGGGCAGGCATCCGATACGAGCATCTCACATCCCGATACACCAATCTGTCGGAGGAATCTCCCGACAATATGGAGCGCCATTACGACCAGTGGTTTCCATCGTTCGGTATCACTCTCAACGAACCATCGTGGCATCACTCGCTCAGCTTCCGAACTACCACCGCCCGACCTTCTTTCAGTCAGCTCAGTGGGAACATCTACTATATCTCGCGCTTTCAATATCAGATCAGTAATCCGAAGCTGCAGCCTGTCAACACCTATCGTCTGACCTACTCGGTACAGTGGAAAGACTTCATGGGAATGCTGAGATACACCCGTACCGACCACTCCATCATGTACATTCATGAAGTGCCGGAGGACAAGCCCGTAAGATACGTGAGTACATTCATGAACTTCAACAAGATGCAGAAATACATGGCCTATCTCAACTGGGGTCACGCCTTCGGCTGCTGGCGTCCGAATGTCAATGCAAGCATCACTTACCAGCGCTTCTCCGTAAATGATTATGGAGAGCTAATCAGCTATAACGGAGCAACTTGGAATGCATCGTTTGACAATTACTTCACGCTACCAAACGACTATCAGCTGTGGCTCTCCTACAGTTTTGACAACGGAGGACAAGTGGGCAAAACGAAGTTCAGCCCCACTCAGAACTGGAGTCTTGGTGCCAACAAATCGTGGATGGACGGCAGATTACAGGTTGCCTTCAGTGCCAACGACCTCTTCCATCAGCAGCTCTTCAAGGAGCGAACCCACGAGCATGCCGTTGACTTCTCCCAGACTGAGGATTACAAGCTATGGAGCTACAAGTTGACCGTAACCTGGAAATTCAACAAGCGCAAGGGAAGATACAACGGCATGAACAGTGCGGAAGATGAATTGAACCGACTATAGCCGGACAAGACTCTCTTATCTTAATGATCTTTATAATTTCAAGTATCCGGGTTATCCCACACCCAGCAGTTCTACTTCGAATATCAGGGTAGAACCGCCTGGGATGCCCGGCTGCGAGAACTTGCCGTAGCCCATTTCGGCTGGGATGTAAAGTTCCCACTGGTCGCCCACGTGCATCTGCTGCATGGCAACAATCCAGCCATCAATCAGGTCGCTCAATCGCATGGCGAACGGCGTACCGCCACGGCTGGAATCAAACTTCTTACCGTTGATGGTCCAACCGGTGTAATGAGCCGTCACGATGCTGCGTCGGCTAGGCTGTGCTCCCTTCGGGTCGCCCTGCTTCAACACCTTATAATAAATACCACGAGGCAGCGCCATAACGCCCTCCTCCTTTGCCTTTTCCTCCAGCCAACGCTTGTTGGCCTCAACATATTCTCTTTTTGCCATAAATCTATTTGATACTTGATATACTATGATTTTTGCGCAAAGTTACAAAAATCTATCGTATCTGCAAAAGAAAAAGGAGAACTTTTCTTCTTTTATCAAAGAAAAGCAGTACCTTTGCACCCTAATCATCAAAAAATACGATATGCCACAATCACTACATATTGCAATTATTGGTGGGGGTGCCGCAGGATTCTTTGCGGCGATAGAGGCCAAGCGCAACTTCCCTCACGCCGACATCACGATTTTCGAGAAGAATTCGAAGGTTCTCGCCAAGGTGGAAATCACGGGAGGAGGAAGATGCAATCTTACCAATTCCTTTGAGGAGATTTCCGACCTGAAACAGGCGTACCCTCGCGGACATAAACTGATGAAGCGACTCTTCAAGAGATTCGACTACCAGCATGCCTTCGACTGGTTTGAGGAGAACGGCGTGCCACTGGTCACACAGGGAGACCAATGCGTGTTTCCGCAATCGCAGGATTCTCACAGCATCATCGACTGTCTGGTGAATACCGCCAAGCGACTGGGCGTGAAGATACAATGCAACCACCAGCTCACCGCCATCACCGAACTGGAGGATGAGCGCCTGCTCCTGGATTTCAAGGTTTCAAAAGAAAAGGGAAATCTATCGGGTGCATCTTCTGCCTCTCATCCCGTTTCCGAAATCAAGCAGATGGCCTTCCACCGGGTAGCCATCACCACGGGCGGTCATCCGAAGATGGAGAGCTTCAAGCATCTCTCAGACCTGGGACATGCGATAGAGCTGCCTATCCCATCGCTCTTTACCTTCAACATTGCCGACAAGGCTTTCAAGAACCTGATGGGCACGGTGGTAGAGCCTGTATATACCAGCATTCCAGGCACCAAACTGAAGGCAGAGGGTCCACTTCTCATCACCCATTGGGGCATGAGCGGTCCTGCCGTGCTGAAGCTCTCATCCCATGCTGCCCGCTATCTGCACGAAAACAATTATCAGATTAAGATTTCCGTAAACTGGGTACACGAGAGCAACCGTTCGCTGGTGGAAGAGAACATCCAGGGCATCATCATCGCCAACCCGCAGAAGCAGTTGGCTAGCATCCGCCCTTACAATCTCCCATCCCGCCTCTGGCTCTTCCTGATTCTGAAGATGGGATATGCACCCGAAAAGAAATGGAGCGAAATGGGAAAGAAGGGTTGCAACCTGCTGATAGAAACCCTCACCAACGACCTCTATCAGGTGAACGGCAAGGGAGCCTTCAAGGAGGAGTTTGTTACCTGCGGCGGAATCAGCCTCAGCAACATCGACCTGCATACCCTGGAGAGCAAGGTGTGCCCTCACCTCTTCTTTGCCGGAGAAGTGCTCGACATCGATGCCATCACCGGCGGCTTCAATCTGCAGGCAGCCTGGACCACGGGGTATGTGGTGGGACAACACATAGGAGAATAGCCTATTCTTCTTTAGAAACAAAATCTTTCACGATGCGGGTGTATTCCTCGTGATGGTCGCGATATGCCATGGCATGAACGGAGCCTTTAGCGATGAAGATGGCTTTTCCGCCCTTCGTCTTTGCCTCGTAAAGCGGATGAAGCATGGCGTAGGGCACGAAGGCATCCTTGTCGCCATGGATAAAGAGCATCGGTTTGGTGCTCTTGCGAACCTGCTCTATCTGCTGCGCCTCGGCAAACGACCAGCCGTAGCGATACTGGCAAAGGGCAGAAGTGGTATTCATCAGCGGGAAGGCAGGCAAGCCAAACTGCTCTTTGAGCTGAGCGGAAAACTCATCCCATACGCTGGTATAGCCGCAGTCCTCCACAAAGCACTTCACGTAATCGGGAGTCTTCTCTCCCGATACTGCCATCGTGGTTGCCGCACCCATCGAAATGCCGTGAATCACCTGACGGGTATTCTTCGCTCTTCGGTCTTCCCCCTTCACTCTAAAAATCTCATTGGCGATTTCCGACCATCTAATCACATCCCATCTATCCTTCCATCCCATCTGGATATGGTCGCCCTCACTCTCTCCATGTCCATACAGATCTGGCAGGAGCACATTATACCCCATATCGTGATTATAGAGATAGGCGATGTGCAGCATACCCTCGGAGCGCACCTGATAGCCATGCACCACCACGGCAGTCTTTTCCGTAGTCTTCGGTGCATAGAGATAGATGGCATGAGCCTTGTAGCCCGACGGCATCGTTACAAAGGTATCCTTCACACAATGGTGCTGATACACGGAGTCCATCCAGCCAACCATCCAGGGGCACTCGTTCTTCATTCTGTTCTTCCAATGCTCAGCCGTCATTCTCTCCTCCTTCGGATAGTTGAGCGAATAATTGAGCATATAGTTGCTGGCACCATACAAGCCCAGCACCACAAGCACCACCAAGCCCAGAGCCGAAGCGATGCCTATCTTTCTCATCGTTTTCTGTTTCATCTTCATTCTTTTTGCTATTAAAAATATCTATTATAGAGTTTCCGCTGCAAAATTAAGGAAAAAGATGGAATTAGCAAAGAAACGGAGGAAAAATCCTGTTAAAATAGAAGCTTAAAGCGGCAATGAGAGTTTTATGGCAATTAGAACGTTTTGTGTTAAAATCCCTATCTTTTAAGCAAATTTCTCTGAAAATATTTGGATTATCCAAATTAAAAGTGTATCTTTGCAGCACTAGAATCCGCCACGCTTCCCATAGAACAGCGTACCAGGGCGGAACTTTTTGTTTATATGCGTATGGAATATACAAACCCACCACTTGATACAGCGTTACAATCTATCCATTTCCTTTTTCCCTGCCCCTTTACCTTTATATTTTGTTTTAACTGTATTAAACTTATATCTTACGATACATTCCACTGCCCTTACAGACGCAGCCTTTTCAATATAGACATCATTCATTCCGCTGAAAATGGTAAAAGTATTTTTGCGGGCAGTATTAAAGATGTCATTTGCAGACAACTTGACATTCCATTTTTCAGATAAGTCCTTAGCCAAAGAAAGATTTATCTGTCCAACACTCCCCATCTTAATATTCTCACTATTTCCCTCACTACGCCAACTGTAATTTACTGTCGCCATATAGTTGTTATGGAATTTGAAAATATTATTGAACTTAACTACAACCAAAGGATTGTCCACGTGCTTTATATTTCCTCTGTAATCAATCTTGTAAAATTGCGAGACAACACCACATGCCAATACGGGATAATAGCATTTCCAAAGGAATCCGGGCATAAAAGAAGCCATTATCTGTAAGTTAGACAGACTGTTTCTAGAATTTTCCTTTTTGAGCAAAGCAATAGTCTTCGAATCATCATAATATGTATATGATGTTATTATTTGGTTTTGCACCTTTTTATAATTAGCAGTTAATGCCAGCCAGCGATACCTCAAATTCAAAGAGATGTTGTCGCTATAGGATGGTTGCAAATACGGATTTCCACTTTGATAGAGATATTTGTTAACATAGTGAACCGTATTGCTCAACTGAGAGTACAATGGACGATAGCATTGCTTAGAATAGCTCAGCTGCACCATAGTTTTTCCAATGGGCAGAGACAATGAAGCAGTCGGGAAAAATTTATCATAAACATGTGACTGTTCGTGATTTTTTCTGCCACCTATAAAATATTCACTGTTCACATGCTCATACCTGCCACCGATACGGAATGTTACATTGCCTAGATGCTGCATAGTCTCAACGTAATATGCCATGTTCAGCTCCTGTATTTTATTGTTCTCGCCTGCCATAATGCTATTTTCACTTTCTGAATTTTCCTCACGGCTACTATTGGTGAAATCTACTCCAAAGCTAAAATTACCTTTAAGAAATGGGTGTGACGCATATAATTCCGTTGCCATTAACCTAGCATGCCCAACATCTTTTATTCCGAAATCCTGATTAATGCCAGTTTGCTCTATAACATTTTGATTTTCACGTATTTTTTTCCACATTAAATCAAAAGTCATTTCCAAATTCCATTTTCCCCAACCCCCATGGCAATATCCATCTAACAAATGTTCCAAATCTCTTAATTTGATATCCTTGTATGCAGAAGTCTCACTTTCAATTACATCATCAGAATATAATGATGACATAATGCTCGAATTGGTCTTTGTTGGAGCATAAGATACTTGGTAAAATGCGCCAAATGAGAGTTTTGGAGATGAGGAAAAATCAAATCCCCATTTACCATCAATCAAGTTTGAGTGCTGTGTCGATTTCATCGTCGTATTCTGCTGATGATGTGACGAGAGCCATGAATTCTGAACATTTTTGCTAGAGTTCGTATCCTTGCCTTTCTCAAATCCAAACGTTCCAAAAACATCCAAATTGTCAATTCTATAGTTCAAGTCCAAATTGTCTTTGCCATACAGATAATTACGATAACCAATAGTAGCGATGTTATCAAAGGAGAAACCATCCCCAACCTTTTTAATGGTTGTTATCTTTATGATGGAACCTACGGTTGAAGCATAACGTGAACCTGGATTCGTTATAACTGTTATCTTATCTATTTGGTTAGCCTTCAATTGCTCAACTTCTATATTATTGCGGACAATATGTCCATTGATATAGAAGACTGGTTTTCCCTTGCCAAAAACTTCAATGGAACCATTATTATTCAGTACACCAGGCAACATACCCATAACATCTTTTGCAAAACCAAGTTTTTCCAAAACGGTACCTTTGACTTCTGTCACAAACCCTTCGCTGTTCAACTTTGCCAAAGGGCGGGTTGCTCTAACAACAACCTCCCTTAATTGCAGAGTATCCTTTCCAAAATTTTGGTTAGCGATACCAGTCTGAGCTAAACAGATTTGAGCTAAAATCAAATGAAATATAATACCAACAAATCTTTTTACCTTAAAATCTAACATTTTCATCCGTTCCTATATCTTTTGTTTTATAAAACTCTACTCCACTCTTAACAAAGAGCTGTTTATATTCTTATTAACATCCTTCTCTACTTTTTGGGTTTTCCTGCCAAAGTCGAAGGAGTAAGCAACCTTGATGCTGGCATATTGCGAAGCCGTCTGGTCTTTGATGCTCTTACTGTAGCTGTAGATAGGCAAATCCAACCAATATCGCTTCTCCTGCTTTTTGAAAGGCGATACTGCCTGAAGTTCTACATAGAGGTTGCCCCTGCTGTAAGAACACGACATTCCATAGTCGATAGGAGTCTTGCTTATCACCAAAGCAGCTTCATCTAAAGACTTCTTGCCAAAATGCAGGTAAGGCTTCAAGGCAAAATCACCCATGAACATATTCAACCCAAGATTACCCGTCAAATTGTTGTTATGCTTCGACCAGGTAGTCTTCACCTCCGCATGGTTATATCTGATATCTCCCGACAAATTGGCAAACTTACACAGTTTGTACTGCAAGGCGAGGATAGCAGAATAATATTGAGCATTTCCACCATTCGAGTAAGTCTTCACTATTTTCCCGTTTGCCTCATCCAGGTAATAATCATCAGTTACAGGATGATGATTGTAACGGAATTGTCCGATGGCAGAAACACTCAACCTGTTGAAACGCCCCATATAATACAAATAGGTGTTGATGTCATGCGATTTCTTCAGTTCAGGCATTCCCTTTTCCATCATGTGGGAATTGACCTGAATCATAGCCCGGTTGATGACATCCATACCATGATTGGAGTTCACAAAGTTGAATGACCACAAGAGCATTCCCTTATTCAGCTGGTATTGCACATTCGTATTGATGCGAGGAGACAGCTGGCTAAAACTGTTGTCTCCATGCAGATGATATTGAAGCCAATCCAATCCGATGCGGTTTTTCAGACTCAAGCGCCTGCTAGCCTGGAAATTATAGGAGAAGAAAGCCAACGACTCTCCTTTCCACAGATGCTGCCAAAGTTCGCAATTGCCGGAATAATCGGCATTCCAGACATCGTGGTAATGAAACAGTTCCACAGATAAGGAATGCTTTTGAGAGAAATAATTATAGATGGCAGACAGCTGGAACGACAGCGCATTCTCATCTTCATCGGTCATTGTCTCGAAAGGCTGTTCCTGGTAAAGACGATGATAGGAGTTGGCAGAATACTTGCCATGTACTCCCAAGGTAAGCGTCTGATTCTTGCTTAATGGCAAGTTAACGTTCAGGTCAATCTTAGGAGACAGACTCTTCTTCCGGATATTTGAGAAGATGTCCGTCTCTGTGCTTTCCTTCGCAAAACCAGAAGATGCATTTCTTGGAGTAGAGAGGTTGACGAGCGTAAACTTGCCCACCCAATATCTCTTTCCCTTCTGGTTCTGATAGCGGAACTGCATATATTCCTGGTGGTTCCGGTAAGAATTCTTACTATAGCTCTCCCTATCAAATAGGGATTGCGGAAACTGATAGTTCTCATTGTTCCAGGTCTCAGTACCATCCACATGACTATAGTTTGCACCAGCAAACACAGTATAGGAATTGTTACCTTTTACATAATTGGTGGCAACGTTATAGTCGCCATGGTCATATCCCATCGTCTGCAGTCCGTCAGCCTGCACATATCCTCCATATCGGTATTGTTTGGTGATGAAGTTGACGACAAGCTTATCCTTGGCGTATTTTCCCGATGGAGCATCATGATATTCTATCTTCTCGATGTCACGAGGACGGAGCATCTGTATTTCCCGGATGTCGCATTCCTGCCCATTCAGATACAAGGTGGCTTGCAGTCCCATCACATCCACCTGATTCGATTTTGCATCGATGATGAGTCCTGGGATATTCAGGTTTTCCAACACCCCGAATCCATTGACCGCATGTTTTCGTTGCTGGCTGTTGGGATAGATGACGAGATGATCACCCACACGACTGATATTGGAGGCTGATACCACCACATCATCCAAAGCTTTAGTAGAGACAATAGAGTCCTTCCCAGTGTTCTGAGCGAACATGGGTACAGCAGCCATCAGCAGTCCAAAAGAGCAAAAAGCCGTCTTCATTCTTACAATATGTTTTTATTTCATCATTATCTAGTACAAAAGTACACATTATTATCCAAAGCCATTACATCTCTTCCGTTAAATTTGTATAACTGCATCAAATTACCAATTCCATCCAGTTCTTCATCCCTCCTACCCGTAATGCATTCCCATGTTTTGTCATACATCATCTCTTAACAAAACTAACTCGCTCTAAATTGGACTTTGATTGAAAATCAAGAAGTTGGG
>ERZ791626.1561-NODE-1561-length-15366-cov-8.014108_pt1 | contig 15366 bp, 8 predicted proteins | sample MGYA00510266_ERZ791626 | MGnify/ENA primary metagenome ERZ791626 (study PRJEB30046, sample SAMN00715208) | human gut metagenome | study: EMG produced TPA metagenomics assembly of the A metagenome-wide association study of gut microbiota in type 2...
TTCCCTACACTTCTTAAGTTGTAAAGTTGCTTGGTAAAATCATCCTTACGCCCCCTGCGGACCAAGTCAAACCAGCGTACTTCTTCAAATCCGAATTCCAACGCTCTTTCTTTTATGACAGCCTCCAAAAATTGCTTGTTATCCAGATTGTCAGGAATAGCACCAAGCCCCACACGCTTACGGACTTCATTCACCAGTGCCTGCGCCTGTAGAGTAGGTCCGTAAAGTTCGTTAAGTATTTCAGCATAACTAAGCATGATTTCAGGCAAACGCAAATAAGGCCACTGTACCGGACGTCCGTTCCTATCACTTGCTTCCTGAAGATTAAACTTCATTATCAGGAATCCTTGTCCCGTCTTATAATCTTGATGATTGGTATACACGGGAGCTGTAGTTCCATTAAAATAGGTTTCTCCCGGACAAGCAACGTTTTCATACAAACGAGGATCCCTGGTCGGTATCAATTTATCTTTTTCTCCTACAGTGAAAAATGGTTGTTTAGGCGGATTCGCCCAGTCAAAATCTTTGGGGAATTCTGTTCCATCCTCCCACGGGAACATATCTACATAGTTCAACGTCGGGCTTGTATAATAACGTTGGGCATAATAAGTATCATGGATACTTGGCAAATATCCTTTCCGGATGGAAATAAGCACCTCCGTCCCTCCCCGGTCATAATATGCCTTACGATAAGCCAACCGTCTTGCACGATGCATATCCTCGGCCCCCTCTTCCGGAAGAATCAAGGAGTATTCGGGTTTACTTTCCAATTCGGTAAAAAACTGCCGGGCAGCTGTCTCAGCTCTTTCCCAACGGGCTTTATTATAATTACCGTAACAAGTATATTCATCCGCTTCCGGATGCCACTTCTCATCAGAATTGAATGTAGGACTTGCCGCCCAAAGCAAGACCTGTACTTTCAGTCCCATAGCTCCGGCCCTTGACATCCGCCCATCATTCAACGGAGTCTGTTTCCAATCCAAAACCGGAATGGCTTCATCTAGCAAATTCACAATATTATTGACAGTCGTTTCAAAAGTCTGCCGCGGGAAATTCATCGGTTCATTCACATCAACCGAATGGTCCAGCCAAGGTACACCGCCGACATACCTCATCATCCGGAAATAGGAGAGAGCAATCAGCACTTGAGCCTCTGCCACACGCTTGTTTCTTTCAGTGGAAGAATAATCGGGCACTTTATCCGCATTTTCAATGAATAGCCATGCATAGCGGATGGTAGTCCAATCGGAATGACCGGCATACATATAAGCTGCTTTTGTTGCAATCTCTGTGGGACTTAACAGACCGTTATAATACAACGTAGTAGGACCATCCCCGACATTGTTACGATAGCTATTGCATAAATCCGTTAAAGACTCAAGCACATTTCCTCCCAGCCTAGCCTCACCTGTGGTAGTTATCCCGTAAAGCAACCCTGTATAGGCTTTGGTCAGCACTTTATCGGCATTTTCTTTGGAAGAGAACATGACTTCCGTAGTAGCCCCCGAACTCTCCGGCTGGTTATCCAAAAAATCATTCCAGAAAGTCAAATCAGAGCAAGAAGACATCCATAACGCTCCCAATATGATACAAAATCCTTTTAATATATTGTTCATAAGTCGTTCCTTATTAAAAATTAAGATTCAATCCAAAATTGTATAGTTTAACCAACGGGTACTTACCGGCATTGCTAGTTACACTTTCCGGATCCACATACTTCATCGGAGTAAAGGTCAGTAAGTTATATCCGCTAAAAGTGATTCCAAGCGAATTGATTCCTATTTTTTTCAAAAAATCATTGTTTCTAATCGTGTATCCGACAGTCAGGTTCTTCAAACGAAGATAGGATGCGTCTTGCAGCCATAAGGTAGACGGTGATGAGTTCCAACTTTCCGATGTCTCGGAAGGACGCGGATATTTAGCGCCCAACTGATTGTCCGGTGTCCAACACTCATCATAGAAGTAAGTCAACAATCCACGGTTTCCGGAGTTGGTAAACGGGATACGGTATTCAATCTCATACATCTTATTGACATGAGTCGCCCCGGTCCATTGCATAGAGAGTGAGAATCCTTTCCATTCACATCCCATATTCAATCCAAATACATATTCCGGGCGATTAGAATAACCGGTAATGAATCTATCGTTACCATCGACTATATTGTCACCATTAAGGTCGGCATACATGGCATCTCCCGGAGAAACAGCAGATGAAGGTTGAGGCAGTGAAGGATTCAGTGTCAGTTTTCCATCTTCACCTGTAATAAAGTCGCTGTACTGATAAAGGCGGACAAACTGATAAAGGTCTTTTGTACGTCCTGTAGGCCCACCCGTTTCATTCATATAATCAAATTGTTTGGGCACCTCATCCTTAAAGATAATCTTGTTACGAGCATACGATACATTCGCATTGATTCTATAGCTGAAATCATTTCCAATTTTATCGTTCCAACCTAATTCTACTTCATAGCCCTGATTCTTTACTTTTCCCAGATTCATATTCGGCAATGAAGTTGCAATAATACCGGGAGTAGACTGCGGCTTAATCAAAATACCTTTACGGTTTTCGATGAAATAATCAAAATTGAAAGACAAGCGGTTTCCGAAGAACTTACTTTCCACACCGTAATTCTGTTTATCAGCCGTTTCCCAAGTTACTTCCGGATTACCTAAAGTAGAGATAGCGAAAGCAGGACTGGTTACCGGATTATTAACACCAAAACTGTAGCCTTCGGAACCACTCCATGTAGAAGGTATATACATAAAACGGGAATTCGCTCCCAAGTCATTTCCTACACGTCCCCAGGCAACTCTGAATTTCAGGAAATCGAGTACTTTCTGCTGTTCCATAAATTTCTCACCCGTCATCACCCATCCGGCAGAAATGGAGGGGAAGAGGCCAAATCGCGTTTTTCCCGGAGCAAAGTTTTCAGAACCATTATAACCGACATTCACGTCCAGCATATATTTACTCAAATAGCTCCATGTAGCCCGACCTACCAAACCGACATAACTTCTGGGTATATACTGATGAGGCATAGCCGAACCACTCGCATATAACGGATAATAATCGCGTGATTGGTTATAAAGAAACAAACCGCCTACTTTATGATTGCCGAAAGAACGGTCGTAATTGGCACGCCCCTCTATATACCAGTTCTGATCACGGCCTTTTGATTCCGCGTATGTCAATGGAGTATCCGTACCTATCGGCGTATACACATGCGTCCTGTCGTAATTCGGGTCCGTTTCCGGCATCGTGTTATTACTATCCAAGAAAGACTTATATCTTACTTGTTGATATTCAATCGCACCACCCGCACGGGTTTTATTCAAGTTAAAGCGGTTGTCATAAGCACCTTTCAACGAAACACTTAATCCGGGAGTTACAAAATCCAACTTCTGAGTAATGTCCACATCCATATTCAGTGTTGTCTTGTAATTCTGCATATAGCCTTGCCCGTAAAATACAAACAAACCGTCACGCATAGTTTCTGTAAGCGGAGTCAATCCTTTGGGTACCAATGTTCTTACGCCATCCACAAAACCGGGACCAGCAAATGGAAGAGACCAAATCTGGGCAATTACCCATCCGTTGCTAACATTCTCGATACTTCTCGGCTCTCTGGTCTTACCCAAATATCCACCAAGCCCCAACTTCATTGTAGTAGTAGAAGTTAGCTTTGCGTCGATATTAGCACGGTAATTGTATCGGTCATAACGATAGTTATTATTATATGCCTGTCCGGGCATATCTTTCAGCAGTCCGTTCTGATACAGGTAACTGACGGAAATAAAATATTTCACGTTCTCGCTACCTCCGGATATATTCACGTTATTCTTGCTTTGGAGAAATACATTCTTAAAGAGGTAATCTCCCCAATTCACGCTTGGGTACATTATAGGATCCGATCCTGTACGATAAGCCTCAATCTGTCCGGGAGTGAAGAATTTCTTCGGGTCGGTATACCCATCCAATTCTTGCTTGGTATTCCAGAATTTGGCAAACTCATAACTATTAGTTTGTTCTACTAATGAAATAGGTTGCTGAAGCCCCAAAGAAGTGCTCACTGAAATTTTAGCCTTACCCGCTTTTCCTCGTTGAGTAGTAACCAATATTACCCCATTGGCACCACGCACTCCAAACACAGCAGTAGCCGAAGCATCCTTTAATATAGATATATTCTCTATTTCATTGGGGTCGATTTGTGAGAACTCACGCTCTACCCCGTCCACCAAAATCAATGGTTTTGACAATGAATTATCCAATGAACCGGCACCACGAATATAAATTTCAGCATCATCCTTACCGGGTTGTCCGGTCGTTTGCACCGTTGCTACTCCCGGTAGAGCCCCAGCTAATGAGTTAGTAACACTGGCAACCGGTGATTTAAGCAACTGTTCATTACTAATGGATGACATAGCACTCGTAACCAGCCCTTTCTTTTGAGTACCATAGGCTATCACCACTACCTCGTCCAAACTTTGTGAATCGTCTTTCAACTGAACATTAATCACCTTCCGTTCACCTACCACAATTTCTTGTGTGGCATATCCCATAAACGAGAAAACCAGCACCGCTTTCTTATTCGGCACGGTAATCGAGTAATTACCGTCAAAATCAGTAATAGCTCCCGTTTTTATACCTTTTATTGTCACATTGGCTCCGGGAATTGCTTCTTTCAACGCTTCGTCCGTAACCTTACCTCTAATTATAATACCTTCCTGAGAAAGCGCATGTGAGATAGGAATACATGAGAGAAACATGAGAAGAAGACAGAATTTAAAATCAAAAGTGTTCTTCATATACCAATTTATTTAATAATTAATACGTTCATAACCTTATAAAAGAATAGTTTCAAAACATTTCATAGGTTTTTACTGAACGCAAAGTTAATCTGAACGAACTAAATTAAGGGACAGTATTTGTGATAATAGGTACACAATTTGCCAAAGAACCGATTTATGGCAATTAGTGAACATTTCGTGCAAGGCAGGTGATGAGGCAGTTATGTGACTATTTAAGGTTGCTGTTTATCAATCAGGTTTTAGACTTCCAATCTTTAACAAAAAGACTTTTATTGTTTTATTCTGCTTTTATATATACTACCGAACGTCCGGTCCCGTACTTCTTCAAAATACCTTGTTCAATAAAAGCATTTATATCTATCAACGCTTGTCTTTTTGTCTTTCCAACAAGTAAAGCATAATCTTGTCGGTTAATACATGGATTCTTTTCTAAAAAATTATTCAATCGCTGCAAGCACTTCTCTTCCGCTAATGGATTCTTCACACGAAAAGGAGAATGATAACGCTGCAATACCAATTCACTCTCAATATCCTTCTTGAACTGACGATTAATTCTCAAATTAATATCTTTAAGAGATACTGACGGTGAACGCAAATCTTTTGAATCAGTCACTTTTTTGTCCACACTCAAAGAAAGAGTAAAATAGCCAATATCACCCACTTCAACGGAAAATCCCTTCAGCAACAAATGTCTTAATTCTTTTGATACAGCCTCTATAACACCCACCACTTGCGCGTGAGGCATATGCTGAAAAGCGACAACTTGGTCTACAAATTCTTCGGCTGTATAGCTACCTTTCAATACCACACGTGCATGTAGAGGCAACACTTCCCCTTCCTTATCAGGATTAGGGGTTTCATAAAGGTCATAATTAACGCTCATTACTTATTAGTTTTTCATTGGGAAAGATTATTCTTTTTGTTCCCATATACTATTTATTTCATTAACTAGTTAGTTTTCGTTCAACAGCTGTTGAGCGATAGTTCAACATATGTAGAGTGACAGCTCAACATCTGTTGAACGAAAACTGGAATACTAACGAGACAAATATACGTAGAATAAACGTATACTAATCTATGCCAATCAAGAATTTATTTTATCCTATCAACTATTTAAAGATCTCAAAGAATTATGCCTACGATTCAATAAAACTGTCCACATATTCACAGCAAACAACATTTCTAGCAATTTGTATACCCAACATAGTGAATAATGTACGTCCATTTCACATTCGGTAACTAATTTTACGCCAGCAAATATATTATGAGCCTCAAGTAATTAACCTTTTAATGATCAAAGCAATACGAAAAAAGCATGTTTATCAATGATTATCGAAAGCCATGACGAAGAACAGTGTATCATCAATTACCTAAGACACAACTTATACTCAATTAAATAACAGTTAAAATTATGAACTACTTTAAATTAATAAAATTGCTTTTGGCTGTAACCTTGGTAGAGGTTATAACAAGCTCCTGCTCTAAATCAGAAGCACCAATAAGGTTTGCTATTGCATCAGATTTTCATGCGCCGGATGTCCCGGATGGGAAAAAGCGTGTTGAGACATTTATTAAAGCAGCCAATGACGAGAATGCCGATTTTATAATTGAACTCGGAGATTTTTGCAGGCTTGACAGTGCAAGTCAGGTGTACAGAGATACATGGAACAGTTTTAAAGGAGAAAAATACCATGTCATTGGAAATCATGACCTTGACCGTTATAGCACAGAAGAATATGTAGAGGGAATGGGTATGTCACATCGTTACTACTCATTTGACAAAGGTAATTTTCACTTCGTAGTGCTTGATGGCAATAATTATCTTGATGGAGAGGAAATTCGGCACTATGACCATGGAAATTATGGAGCTTATCCACAGAACAAGCATTCGTATATAGATAAGGAACAAATGGAATGGCTGGAAAAGGATTTGGCAACAACGGAACTAAAAAGTATTTTGCTGTCTCACCAAAGTCTTGACAGTGAAATTAAAAATGGCACAGAAGTACGCCAAATTCTAGAAAAAGAAAATAAACGCGTAGGGTTTAAGAAAGTGGTACTTGCTTTCAGCGGTCATAATCACAGTAATTATACAAAAGAAATTAACGGGATCACTTACATGCAGATTAATAGCGCTTCATATGTCTGGATTGGTAAGCCTACCATGACAGAAAAAAGATTTTCGGAAGAGATTAATAAAAAATATTCTCTTATGCAATATTCAATAATGTTCGATAAGCCATTGTACGCCACTGTTACGTTAACTGACGAAGGAGCAGACATAAAAGGAACAAAAGCTGAATTCATACCACCTACACCCAAAGAGATTGGATTAGGTGATTCTATCGGGGGCTACCCACTTGTATCGGCAATTGAAGATGTTTATGTGAAATTTTCCAATTGAAAGAGAGTTATGCTTACAGAAAACCTTAAATAGCAATATCATCCAACTCAATAGAGAATCCCTTCAAAAGCAAATATCACAGTTCTTTCGAAATTGCCTCAATAAATCCTAAGATTTTATTAAATTCTCCCTATATTATAAGGTAAGGAGAATCTTTTTTTTTACTTTTGTCCCCGAATATTGTGGTACAAGCCATTATAAAAGAAAGAATTATGCAGAAAAACCTTGTCATTGTCGAGTCTCCGGCAAAAGCAAAAACGATTGAAAAGTTTCTGGGGAAAGATTTCAAAGTCCTTTCTAGTTACGGACACATACGCGATCTGAAGAAAAAAGATTTCAGTATCGACGTAAATAATGATTTTAAACCCAGCTACGAAATCCCGGCAGACAAAAAGGCGCTGGTTAGCACACTAAAGACAGAAGCTAAAGAGGCAGAAACCGTATGGCTCGCATCCGATGAGGACCGCGAGGGAGAGGCAATTGCCTGGCATCTGTATGAGGTCTTAAAACTAAAACCGGAAAACACAAAACGAATCGTATTTCATGAAATTACGAAAAGCGCTATTTTAAAAGCGATTGAGCAACCACGCGACATTGACCTCAACCTCGTAAATGCACAGCAAGCACGACGGATTCTGGACCGTATCGTAGGTTTCGAACTCTCTCCCGTGCTTTGGAGAAAAGTGAAACCGGCACTTTCTGCCGGACGTGTTCAGTCTGTCGCTGTCCGCCTGATCGTTGAACGTGAACGTGAAATACATGCTTTCCAAACGGAAGCCGCTTATCGCATCACTGCCGTATTCCTCGTTCCGGACACGGACGGAAAACTGGTGGAGATGAAAGCTGAACTGGCTCGCCGCATTAAAACAAAAGAAGAAGCAAAAGCTTTCCTCAACGCATGTCAGGGAGCAAGCTTTGCCATCGACGATATTACTACCCGCCCGGTCAAGAAAACGCCTCCTGCTCCATTCACGACATCTACACTGCAACAGGAAGCCGCACGCAAACTGGGATATACCGTAGCGCAGACCATGATGCTCGCGCAACGCTTATACGAATCGGGATTCATCACTTATATGCGTACAGACTCTGTCAACCTCTCGGAATTTGCGACAGCAGGCAGTAAAGACGCTATCATCAAAATGATGGGTGACCGCTACGTACACCCCCGTCATTTCGAAACAAAGACTAAGGGTGCACAAGAAGCGCATGAGGCTATCCGTCCTACCTATATGGAAAACCAGTCCGTTGAAGGAACAGCACAGGAAAAGAAACTGTACGACTTGATATGGAAACGCACCATTGCCTCACAAATGGCAGATGCGGAACTGGAAAAGACAACTGCTACCATAACAATAAGTGGCAGCAGCGATGTATTTACAGCCATCGGCGAAGTGATTAAGTTCGACGGATTCTTGCGCGTATACCGTGAATCTTATGATGATGACAACGAACAAGAAGATGAGAGTCACCTGCTTCCTCCTCTGAAAAAAGGCCAAAAGTTGGAACATGGGCCTATTATCGCAACCGAACGTTTCACCCAACGTCCTCCACGCTATACGGAAGCAAGTCTTGTACGCAAGTTGGAAGAACTGGGTATCGGACGTCCGTCTACGTATGCACCTACTATCTCTACCATCCAACAACGCGAATACGTGGAGAAAGGTAATAAAGACGGGGAAGAACGACAGTTTAATGTCATGACATTGAAAGATCGTCAGATTAAGGATGAAAACCATACTGAAATTACCGGTGCAGAAAAGGCGAAGTTGTTCCCAACGGATACCGGCACTGTGGTAAATGATTTCCTTACCGAATATTTCCCAGACATTCTGGATTTCAACTTTACCGCCAGTGTAGAAAAGGAATTTGACGAGATTGCAGAAGGAGAAGTGAAATGGACTTCTATCATGAAGAATTTCTATGATAAGTTCCATCCGTCTGTAGAAAACACATTGGCTATCAAGACGGAACATAAAGTAGGCGAACGTATTCTGGGAGAAGAACCGGGAACAGGCAAGACTGTTTCTGTTAAGATTGGTCGCTTCGGTCCTGTTGTACAGATTGGTACTGTAGAAGATGAAGAAAAACCACGCTTCGCACAAATGAAGAAAGGTCAATCCATGGAAACCATCACTTTGGAAGAAGCACTGGAATTATTCAAATTACCTCGTACACTGGGCGAATATGAAGGAAAATCAGTCAGTGTAGGCGTAGGCCGTTTCGGTCCGTATGTCCTGCACAATAAGGTATATGTATCGCTCCCGAAAACACTTGATCCGATGGAAATTACTTTGGAAGAGGCAGAACAGCTGATTCTGGAGAAACGCCAGAAAGAAACGGAACGCCACATCAAGAAGTTTGAAGAGGAGCCGGAACTTGAGATTCTGAACGGACGTTACGGACCTTATATTACCTATAAGGGTTCCAATTATAAAATTCCTAAAGATATCGTCCCGCAGGATTTGAGTTTGGCTAGCTGTTTGGAACTCATCAAATTACAAGATGAAAAAGGACCAGCGACCACAAAAAAAGGACGATTCGCAAAAAAGAAATAAAAAAACTAGAAAAAGAGCAAATTATATAATTAAATGTATATATTTGCTCTTTACCTTTTAATACACAAACTTATGAAGCAAACAAATTTAAAGTATTTAATGATAGGAGTGCTTACCATAGCTTCCATCAGTTGTATGGACAAAGAGCGTGACTTATCTTGGGAGAGAAGGCATATGCCAAAAGAAGCATACTTCGACTTCAACATGACCCAAGCTGTTGCTTTGGATATCAATTATTGTTTTAAAAGCGAAAATTATCGTGTCCTTTTTGACATTTACGATCAAGATCCCATTGAATACTCGGCTGACGGCAGCGTGTTCCAAAAGGACATAGAGCCTATCTACCGTGCAGTTACAGACGAAAAAGGCAAATTCAGTGGAGAAATGAATATTCCGGCGGACCTCTCGGAAGTATGGTTATCATCGGATTATTTAGCCACCGTATCTCCTCTTAAACTAACGATTGACGACAGTCGTCAGCTTTCATTTAATCAAGATGCATATATCACTGCCTTACGTTCACAAACGGCATCAAAAACCAGAGGAGTGACCGTGAACCAACATACCTATCTAAAAGAATGGCATGTTCTTCCCGATGCAGACTGGGATAACAACGGAAGACCAACCAATCTGGAGCCTAAAATAAACATACCTCCGGCAGACGTACTATACAACATCAAGTATGTTTTCAGAAAGGTTACAGTCAAAGATGAGAGCGGTAAAAGCAAGGTTATGAACATCAGTCAGAATTATCCGGAGTTTTTTGATGGTTCCATTAAAATGACTTCAGATATTCCAATTGTTAACCCGACCGAAGTGAGCCTCGTATTTATAAACAGCTCTGCTGCATGGTACAATACAGTTGGATATTACACCTATCCGACCAACAATCCGCCCCAGAGCACGAGTGATATAAAACAAATAATTGCATTCCCAAACACCTCTCCTGTTTACAAGACTTTAGGGGTAGGAGCATTAGTGTGTGGCGAAGAAATAAAACTCAAATATTGGAATGAAGAGACACAGGAATACGAAGACAAATTTCCTGCAGGAGTCACAATTGGCTGGTGCCTTCAAGGTATGGGATTCAAGAGTAAACTCACCTCAGAAACAGATAAAGACAAAGTGGGCGATATCATAAAAGGTATGGGGGCACGCTACTCCACCAGGAATCTAAACACGAATAATACACAAAGAACTGTATCTCTCCGTGATTCCAAGTCCGGGCAGATTGTAGCAGTAGGATTCGAAGATAATATTGACTTCGATTATGCAGATGCCATCTTCTATATTCATACGTCAGAAAAGAATGCTATTGACCCGACATTGCCTCCACTGCCTGAGGACCCCGAAGCAATCCCCGAGCAATATAAAATTTCTTATTCCGGTACACTGGCTTTTGAAGACTTATGGCCTAAGTTAGGTGATTACGATATGAATGACGTAATGGTAAAGTACACCAGTACGATGACCCGAAATGCTCTTGACAATCGCATTTACGAAATAGAAGACAAGTTTATCTTACAGCACTGTGGCGGTTATCTGCAAAACGGATTTGGATATCAATTACACAAGCTCTCAAACAGCAATGTCAAGAGTGTAAAAATAACGGGGCCTGATGCCAGTGGTTTATCAAGTTCTATATACATGGAAGGAAAAGAAACAGAGCCTGGACAGTCTCACCCAACCATATTGTTGTATGACGACATGACAAAATTCAAAAATATCACTGATGAATCAAAGAAAGAATATACTGTAACCATCACGCTTGATGGAGCTAGTGAGAAAGAGGTGGTACCTCCTTACAACCCGTTTATCTTCATCAGTTCCAACGAGGGTAGAGGCAAAGAATTACATCTGATAAATTATCCCCCGACTGACAAAGCCGACTTATCGTTACTGGGAACCGGAAAAGACATCTACAGACCAGAAGAAGGGATGTATTATGTTTCTGCAGACTTGATGCCGTTTGCTATCAATATGCCAGTAAGTAATCTCCCGGTTCCAGAGGAAGGGAAACGAATCGATCAATCATATCCCAAGTTCTCTGGATGGGTATCATCGAATGGGAAACAAAATAAAGATTGGTACAAATAAAGATTGATACGATTTAAATAAAAGCAGCCCGGATATTGTACGGAATCGCTATCGGGACTTCGCATTGCGAACCATCGATGAAAAAGACATAATAGACATCCGTTTAGAAAGGCGCGAATTACGCAGTTCACACAACTTCTTGAATACTCACTAAGAATTCGTGTGAACTGTGTTTTTATTTTAAGCCACAATATTATAGGATATAAGTATTATCCGTTATGAATAGGCTTCCATCATTAAATCTTCGGCTCCCATTTTATCTTAAAACCTTTATTAGGGAATAGCATATCAAACACAATCACGAATATAAAAACAGATGTTACCAAGATATTCATCGTCAATAAAGAAATGTGATAAGGCCAGGGAAGCAGTAAAGCCAAAGCTATTACAGCAATAATATGTGATAAAGGAAGCATACGGCACGTGACATATTTATAGATACTATTTGCCAGAATATAAACGATTGGTCCGATAATCAGAACAAAAACAACTTCCGCTCTCATTTCTTGTTCGGGATGGGCAACAATCAGCTCGTCTCCTACCGCACAAATAATCAATGCTCCCACCAGTACAATATGAATTGCATTATAAATCAACCCCAGCTTTCCGGGATCTTTCACTTCCTGTATTTTCCGACTACCGGCTTCACTGCTCACATCAAAGTAAACCCACCACATAGCCAAACTACCAATAAAAGATATGACAGCAGAAATAATCACGAGAGGCGTCCATTCTTCTACTTCACTCAAAGAAGCTCCTGTCATCAATAGAGTTTCTCCAAAAGCAATAATCACAAACAACTGGCAACGTTCCACCAAATGATGCCCTTCAATAGTCCATTCCTTGCTACTGTCCGAACGTCCCAGACGAGGTAAAGCAAATCCGTGCATCGGGGCTGTATAATCACAGATGGCGGCTATAATCCACAGTAGAATTTGCCATTCTCCCTGCAATATGGCACCCGTAATCCAAAAGACGGCAGATATACAGAACCAGCCCATAATTCGCTTAAAATTAGCAGCCAGATGATGATCTCCTAACACCCCGATAATATAAAGTGTTCTCCCTGCCTGTATCAGAACATAGCAGACAGCAAATATCAATCCCCGGTAAGTAAAGGCATAAGGAATGGCAGCCGCCATCACCAGCCCCACCAGCATACTGATAAAAAGAAGAATACGTATCGGCCGGGTATCCGGGTTGAACCAATTAGTCACCCAGATGGTATGTTGCCACAACATCCAGACTGCAAACCACAGGATTGTTTCTTTCAATAATCCTTCCCAAGTGAGATTATGAAGCAGATAATGTGAAAGTTGCGTGACCGAGAAAACATAAATCAGGTCAAACAGCAGTTCGGAATAAGAGACAGTAGCAGTTTCCGTTTCTCTCTTCCGAAGCAATGGATGGGGGGAGTAAAACATACGAGGTTCCTTTTATATATATAAAAGAAACCCCGCAGAAGTCTATTTTGTTCAGAGAAAGTCTTACATTCTGGAAGGAACTTCGATACCCAGCAAATTCATTCCCAAGCGAACAACTTTAGCTACATTAGCAGACAGAGCGATACGGAATACTTTCACAGCCTCATTCTCTTCGCGCAGAATACTATAGTCATGATAGAACTGATTGTATTCTTTCACCAAGTCATAAGTATAATTAGCAATAATAGACGGGCTGTAATCTTCACCGGCTTGTTTTACAACAGCAGCAAAGTCGGCAACCATCTGAATCAGCCCTTCTTCCTTCTCACTCAATTCAATACCAGCCGGAATCTGTTCAGGAATTACGATACCTGATTCGGCAGCTTTCCGAAGTACAGACTGGATACGTGCATAAGTATATTGAATAAACGGACCTGTATTACCATTGAAGTCGATAGATTCTTTCGGATTGAATGTCATATTCTTACGGGCATCGACTTTCAGAATGAAATATTTCAATGCTCCCAGACCCACAATACGGGCAATATCATCAGCTTCTTCCTGTGTCAAACCATCCAGTTTGCCTAGTTCTTGTGAAGTTTCTTTAGCAGTGGCAATCATTTCCTCCATCAAGTCGTCAGCATCAACTACCGTACCCTCACGGGATTTCATCTTACCTTCCGGCAGTTCCACCATTCCGTAAGAGAAGTGTACCAGACTCTTACCCCATTCGAAACCAAGTTTATCGAGCAAGATAGAAAGCACCTGGAAGTGATAGTTCTGTTCGTTACCTACTACATAAATCATCTTATTAATCGGGTAATCGGCAAAACGAAGTTTAGCCGTACCGATATCCTGAGTCATGTAGACAGAAGTACCGTCACCACGGAGAAGGAGCTTATGATCCAGTCCTTCGGCAGTTAGGTCGGCCCATACGGAACCGTCTTCTTTCTTGTAGAAGAAACCTTTTTCCAGACCTTCCATTACCTTTTCTTTTCCTTCGAGGTAAGTATTGGATTCATAATAGATCTTGTCAAAGCTAACCCCCATCTTCTTGTAGGTTTCGTCGAATCCTGCATATACCCAGTTGTTCATCATTTCCCACAATCCGCGTACTTCCGGATCACCGGCTTCCCACTTCACCAACATTTCGCGGGCTTCCTGCATCAATGGAGATTCAGCTTCAGCCTTTGCTTTCGCTTCATCGTCACTCATTCCCTGCGCTGTAAATTTAGCCATCAGCTCCTTTACTTCCGCTTTATAATGCTTATCGAAAGATACATAATAATCACCTACCAGGTGGTCACCCTTCTTACCCGAAGTTTCAGGAGTTTCACCGTTTCCGTATTTCTTCCATGCCAGCATGGACTTACAGATGTGGATACCACGGTCGTTTACAATATTTGTTTTGACTACCTTATTGCCGTTTGCCGCTACAATGTTAGCCAATGCGTTGCCTAAAAGGTTATTACGCACGTGTCCCAAGTGAAGCGGTTTGTTTGTATTCGGAGAAGAATACTCAATCATCACCAATGGAGAAGCGTCAGTGACCTGCATTAAGCCGTACTGTTCATCCGCCTGAATCTCGTTCAGCAATTCAATCCATGTAGCCGATGCAATAGTCAGGTTCAAGAACCCTTTTATCACATTAAACGCTGCTACAGCCGGATCGTTTGCCTTCAGATATTCACCGATTTCCTGTGCTGTTTGCTCCGGTCCTTTTTTTGACATCTTCAGAAAAGGGAACACGACCAGTGTCAAATGTCCTTCAAATTCTTTCTTCGTTTTTTGCATCTGCACCATTTTTTCAGGGACTTCCTGACCGTAGAGTGCTTTCAGTCCGCTGATAACGGACGCTACAAGTTTATCTTCTATCTTCATAATCAAGTTATTTCTTGCGCGCAAAGATACAAAAAAAGGAGACGCATCGCGTCTCCTCTCCTAATTTCTTTCAACTATCTATCTTATTCAACAGCTGCAGATAATTCAGCACCAGCTTTAAATTTAGCTACTTTCTTAGCAGGAATAGTAATAGTTGCCTTTGTAGAAGGGTTAATACCAGTTCTTTCAGCTC
>ERZ791626.1582-NODE-1582-length-15148-cov-2.549990_pt1 | contig 15148 bp, 17 predicted proteins | sample MGYA00510266_ERZ791626 | MGnify/ENA primary metagenome ERZ791626 (study PRJEB30046, sample SAMN00715208) | human gut metagenome | study: EMG produced TPA metagenomics assembly of the A metagenome-wide association study of gut microbiota in type 2...
GTTGCAGAGCGCTTGCCCTCCCCTGCCTGCATATGGCCAATGCTGATCTTGGTTATTGGCACACCACCCTTAACCAGCGCGAGCGCATCGGCGGGTGAGGCCACTATGATCAAGATCCATTGACGCGGCGTTGCGGTATGAATGATGTCGATAGTCCTTTGCACCGAGAAAAACCGCGTCCAAACGCCTTCTGGCACCGCCACCCTCATTGGTGCCCATTGGCGCGAATCCGCCGCGATCTCATCGTTGACGATAAGGACAAGGTTGGAACCCACGGCTTCGTTCCACAGCTCAACGTCTTGCCCGTAAATGAAACGGTCATCGATACGCGTAAGAAGAATCTTGGGTTGAGCCATGGCTGCCCCATTCTGTTTGAGACCCATACGAGCGGGACGTCGACCACCAACTCAACAGCAGGTCAAGTAACAAATGGGCACTGCAGACATCACGCCTCTAATATTAGTGCATTTAAAGTGAGAAAAGCCGTCAGAACACTTGCGCGGATGTGCGATGTCCCGTATCATAGACAGCCGTTGACGCCTCAGTTGCGTCATCATATGGCCGCCAGCGTAGCTCAGTTGGTAGAGCACCGCTCTCGTAAAGCGGGGGTCACCGGTTCGAGCCCGGTCGCTGGCTCCATTACACAAGATAGCCGCCTTCGGGCGGCTTTTTTGTTGCCGATTTTGAGTGCGTGCGCGCCAATCCAAACATCGCCACGTCAACGGCGGCCCACTCGGACTTCGGGTTTAATGCTTAGGGGCGGGGATTTACCAAAGTGAAATCTTAATGAAAAGAAACCCAGCTGCAACAATTGCCATGGTGAGGGCTCAAATTGGCCATATAGATCTAAAATAGTCACAATATACAAATGTCGAGAGATATTGGCGATATAGATGAAAAGAACTAAGGGTTTTCTTTTGCTGGTATTGATGCTGCTCGGACTGTTCTGCCTGAGTGGCCCTTCTTGGGCCAAGGCTGCCTGTCCTGAAGGTGAGCCTTAGCAGTCTTATACGGGCAGCCTGCTGATAACTGCTAAGGAGGGCGATGCCGACTCTCAGTCTGGGGTAAATCCCCTTGCCACTTTTGAGGGGGACGGCGGAACGGTCAAGCTTGACCATATTGGTAGCGGGATTTTGAGGTGGCAAGTTCTTCCGGACAAAATTGCGAACGATCCCTTCTCTTTTGCTGGAACGATTTATCTATACAAGGTTGTGAGCGGAAAACAAAAATACGTCGATTGCTATCCGACAAACGGGTCTGGAATTGCATTCACCGGCATTTCGGGGCAGATTGATACACATGTACGAAAGGGAACCTAAGTGGTGCGTTGGGTTGGAGCTGCTGCAGGTCCGATATGGATTGCGGTCTTGCGCCCCGATGTCCAAATAGGTTTCTCTCTCTAGACGGGAAGTTGCTCATGGACGCCATATATGACGGAGATGACTGGGTCGATCATTATACTTGGCGCCTGGTCGGCTCGAACGACAATGGGGATGTGGTGTTTGATGGACTATGTCCAAAGCATCTCCATCCTTTTGTCTCGTCGTTAATTGAGAGTTCCGCTCGTGTTGCCCCCTACAGCTCGGCATCGCTTCATGATACGGACGTTTTGAAGACCATAAGGGAATCAATTGACGAGGGAACGATGAGCGGCCCGCTGTTTTCTCGGCTTGTGGGGCTAGATGAGATTGGCTCGAAACGACTGCTTGCGGGCGAAAAAGTGGAACTCACTTATCGGTCGATGATTTCAATCCTGCGGCTAGCCGATGTTCTTCGCAAATAAATGAGGCTTCCCTATTCAAAAAACCGAAAACCCCGCCAAACGTGATTTCCCTAGGGAAAAAACGCTTGGCGGGGTCCTGGCGTGTTTTCCCTAAGGGGATCACGCCATCAGACGAGCAGCTCAGCCGAGCAGTTCGCTACTCCTCCCAGTAAGCATCTGCAAGCAGCTTAAAGCAAATCTTCTTGACCGGCTGTGCGCCATCGCCCGGGAACTCGAGCGTGGGCATGTGAGGCTCGCCGGCAACGAACAGTGCAAACTTATCGTCGGCAAGATCGCCGGCGATCGAAGCGTCGGAATCGACCAGATCGTAGTCGTCCTTCTCGTCAAACTCCTGAACCAGCGTCAGGCTGCCCGTGGCGACCTTAAAGGCCTCGCGACCCTCGACGTCGATCTGCAGGTCGTGATAGCGCTGATGCGTCTCATAGTGAGCCTCGGCCTCGGGACGCGTCGTGGGAGACATGACGTTCGCAAAGACCTTCTCACCCAAAATCGGATGGCTGCCGACCTCGAGCTGTGCCGGGTCGTTCTCCTCGAGCCAGTCGATCAGCACGTCGAGGCCCTTGAGCATTCCGCGGTACTCCTCGATATCGCCCAATGCACCGTAAATCATCTAAATCCCCTCTCGGATCGCTTCTTTGGCGGCTACTCGGCAAACGCGTTACCGACGCTGTTGCCACCCACATACGCCTCGACCAGGGTAAGGTCGGGATTGAACACGACAGCATCGGCGTCGCGCCCCGGCATAATGCTACCGCACTTGTCGTCAACTCTAACCACAAGCAAGCAACCGATGCCGGGGGCGGCGCACAGGCTCCTACAGCTCGGTCACGACAACGCCGTTGTAAACCTCGTCCCAACGATCCATAACCAAGTGGCCAGTCATGGGATCCATGGCATTGAGCTTGCCGCAGGTATTGGCGGTACGCAGCACCGTCTCGTCATCCGCGCCAGCAGCAATCGCATGTGCGAAGCCGGCAATGGTCGAATCGCCAGAGCCCGTAGCGTTAACGGCGGGGATATCGGGTGTCTTGTCGCGGAATGCACGGCCATTATGGAAGCCCACGGAGCCGGCAGCGCCCATGGACACGACGACCCAGGGGATATCGGAGAAGCGGGCATCAGAGGCGAGCGCGGCGCGGAGCTCGTCCATATCGTCGGTGGTAAAGCTCGTGCCCAGAAGGCCGTTAATCTCGGTCAGGTTAGGCTTGACCAGCTCGGGCTTAATTTCGGACTTAAGGGCGGCCTCGAGCGAAGCACCCGAGGTATCGAGCAGCACCTTGGCGCCGGCGTTCTCGGCAATGCCCGTGATCTTGGCGTAGTAGCCCGCCTCGACACCACGGGGCAGCGAACCCGAGATGGTAACAACAGCGGCCTTGCTCGCAAGCTCGGCGAACTTGACGGTAAAGGCATCGAGCTCCTCGGGGGCAATCGTCGGGCCGCTCTCGAGTAGCTCGGTCTGGTTGCCGGCGTGGAGGATGTTAAGGCAAATGCGAGTCTCGCCCTTGATGGGTACAAAATCATTCTTAATGCCGTTGGCATCCATGAGCTCGGCCATGTAGGCGCCCATGTGGCCGCCGAGTAGACCGGTTGCCACAACGTCGTCGCCCAGCTGACCCAGTACACGGGCCACGTTGAGACCCTTGCCGCCGGCGGTCTTTTCGGGCGTCACGCGGTTAACGTCGTCGATAATGAGCTCATCGAGCTGATAGCGTGTATCGACGGACGGGTTCATCGTAACGGTGAGGATCATTTTTAGCTCCTTATCTCGCAGGCTCCTTGTGCCTCGCGATACGAGTCGACAAAACGGAATTACAGAATCTCAATCGTGAACGAGCGAACGACGGTCTCCTTGGGCTTGGCGACAAGGCAGCCACGCTTATGCTCAAGCACGTCGTCCTCATCGGAGCAGGTCGAAAGGCCGCCCCAAGGCTCAACTGCCACAAAATCGCCCTCGGGCTTGCTCCACACAATGAGATATGGGAAGCCCTCAAAGCTCAGGCGAACGCCCTTGTCCTCGCCCTTTTTGGAAAGCGTGACCTGGCGGCTCTCGAGCACGTCAAAGATGGTCTCCGCAAAATCGAAGAGCTCGTGCGACAGGGGCAGCGTCTTTCCCACCATGGGGTTCTTGGAGCGCTTGTCCACGTCAATCAAGCCAGTCGAAGGGACAGCGGTGCAAAGCTCTGCAGCCTCTTCTTTCTCAAAGCGCAACTCGTAGTCCGTATAGGCCTCGCCCTCATCGAGCGGGCACCTAAAGCCGGGATGCCCACCGATAAAGAACGGCATATCCTCGGTGCCCTCGTTGGTAACCTCATAGGAGACACGCACGGCGCTGTCCTCGAGCGTATAACGGGCGACGAGCCTAAACGGATACGGATAATCGCTCAGCAGCGCGGCGTTATCCTCCGAAGCCAGGCACATAGCCAACTCGTTCTCGCCTTGGCTCAGCAGCTTCCACTCCTGTTTGCGCGCAAACCCGTGGCGAGCGAGCTTCACATGATGCCCGGCAAACGTCATGGCGCTACCATCACGCAGGCCTCCGCAAATCGGGAAGCAAATCGGTGCCTGGCCGGACCACACGGCGGGATCACCCTGCCACAGGTACTCGCGACCTCCAGCCTCAATCGAGGTAAACGAGCCGCCGGCCGTGGAGACCTTGATAGAAATCGAATCGTTGGAGAGAGCGTATTCCATTACCCATCCTTTCGAACAACTGCTTTATTTCACGCAAGCGCCCGTTTCAATCCTAACCATAGAACAGACCCGCACGCTCATCGATGCGTCCGGTATCCCGGCCATGTAACGGGGTACCATACAGACATTGATGCAATTACAGCTGAAAGGCCTTCTTATGCGAACCATCATTCTTTATGCCTCACGCCACCACGGCAATACGAAAAAGCTCGTGGACGCCATCGTCGAGGCGCACCCCGAAATCGATACCCTCGATGTGAAAACGCTCGGCAAAAACGAGTATCCCAACCTGCACGAATACCATCTGATTGGTGTCGCCACGGGCATCTATTACTCCGAGATCGACAAGGACATGGCACGCGTGCTCACTAACGTGTTGCAGCCGCAGGACAAGGTGTTTGGCCTTATGACCTACGGTGGCAAAAACAAGTGGTACGGCAAGGATATCGATGGCATCTGCCGCATGAGGCAGGCCATCTTTATGGGTGTCTACGGCTGCCCCGGCTTTGATACGTGGGGGCCGTTCAAACTCACCGGCGGTGTCCAAAAGGGGCACCCGACCGCTGAGGAAATTAAGGGTGCCGTCGACTTCTTCGACAAGATCGAAGACGAGTATGGAGACATCATCGTCGAAGAGTACGCCAAGCGCGAGAAGCGTCTAGCCTACGAAAAGGAGCATCCTGCAGGAGGCCTGGTGGCCGGCGTTAAGCGCACGGCAAAGAAGATCGCTAACAAGCTGTAACTGTAAAGGTGCTTTTGAGCGTTTAACCCATACGGCGGGTCCGAGCAGATTCGGGCCCGCCGTCTTTTTCTATCGTTACTCGGTAAAGGCGTTACCGACGCTCTGACCGCCAACATACGTCTCGACGAGGGTGAGCTCGTGGTCGAACACGACAAAGTCGGCGTCGCGACCCGGCATGATGCTGCCGCACTTATCCTCGATGTGCGCGGAGCGTGCCGGCACCTCGGTTGCCATGCGAATGGCGATATCGGCGCTGGCGATGCCCCAGTCGACGATGTTCTTGACGCCCTGGGCAAGCGTGAGCACCGAACCGGCAATGCTCTTGCCATCGGCGAGCCAGCACAGGTTGTCCTTCATGATGACGTCCATGCCGCCGCTGGTGTAGCTGCCCTCGGGCATGCCGCCGCAGCCCAGGCAGTCGGTGATGAGTACCGTGTGCTGCCAGCCCTTGGCCTGCAGCAGCGCCTTGATGGCGGCAGGGTTTACGTGCTTGCCGTCACAGATGATCTCGGCGTAGGTCTCGGGCGTGGACATGGCAGCACCCACGACACCGGGCTCACGGTGATGCAGCCCGCGCTGGCCGTTGTAGGTATGCGTAAAGCAGCTGGCACCGGCGTTGATGGCGGCGATGCACTCATCGTAGGTGGCGTCGGAGTGACCGATGCTGGTCACCACACCCTTGGCGTTCAGAGCAGCCGCATAAGCAGCGGCACCGTCGCGCTCGGCCGCCATGGCGCTCTTAACGATGCGACCGCCCGCAGCCTCCTGCCACTGATCGAAGACCTCCTCGGAGGGATCGATAAGATAAGCGGGGTTCTGCGCGCCCACGTGCTTCATGGTAAAGAAGGGGCCCTCCAGGTAGATGCCCTGAATGCGAGCACCGCAGAAGTCGGGGCCGCGACCCTCGTCCGCCTGAGCGATGGCGGCGCAGGCGTCCTTGATCTGCTCGACGCCATCGGTGAACGTCGTGGGCAGCCAGCTGGTGGTACCGCGACGGGCGAGCTCAGTCGAGCTGATATCGATACCCTCGGAGTCGTTATCGGTAGTTGAGTGGTTGTAGAAGCCATGGATGTGGGTATCGACCATACCCGGTGCGATCCACGATCCCGTGTAGTCCTTGATCTCGCAAGAGGGCTCGTCGGCCTGCCAGGCGCCAAAGACGCCATCCTCGACCATAAGATAGCCGCCCAGCTGCGGACCTGCCGGCAAGAAGAACTTGTCAGCCTTAATTGCGTACGTGCTCATATGCACTCCTTGCTTCTAAAGCAGTTGACTATGGTGATGCTTATACCCGGTCCAAGTGAAAACAAAAAGCGCCCGCCCGCCGTTATGAGCGGACGGGCGCCCTTACAGGGGGGACGCGATTAAGCGGTGAAGGGGTGAATCGTCACGCCCTTAACCACGCGGTTGACCGTGCCGGTGGGGCTCGGCGTATCGGGCGTGTTGCCCACGCGCACGGAGTTGAGCAGGCTAATGGCCTGGGCAAACATCACGAACGGCAGGGCAAGGTAGCCCTCGGGGAGTGCCTCATAGCCCTTAAAGGTGAAGGACTCGCCCTCGTAGACGGTAGCGCCATCCTGCTGAACGGCAACGGTGTGCTGAGCGATCTTGTCGCCACCGATCTCGTTGAGGATGTCGATGTCGTACTGACGGGTGTAGGCGTCGTTGTTGACGAACACGAAGACGAGCGTCTTATCGTCGACGAAGGACTTAGGTCCGTGACGATAGCCCATGGAAGTGTCGTAGGAAGTAGCGACCAGACCGTGAGCAAGCTCGAGAATCTTAAGCTGGCTCTCCTGAGCAAGGCCGCCAAAGGAGCCGGAGCCCAGGTAGGTCACGCGGTTGAAGTCGCCAGCGAGGTAATCGGCGACCTCGGACTCGCGAGCGATGACCTCCTCGCCCATCTTGGCGATGGTCTCGACCCACTCGGCCTTCTGCTCGTCGGAAGCCTCGTCAAAGATGAGGGTAGAGAGCAGGGTCATGCAGGTGTAGGAACCGGTCATGGCGAAGCCCTTGTCGTTGGCGCGCGGGATGAGCAGCGTCAGCGCATTGGGGTCATCGGCGGACTCGACGGCAAGCTTGCCCTCGGGAGCGCAGGTAATGTTGAGGAACTTGACGTTGTGGACGAGCTCCTTGGCGACGGCAACGGCGGCAAGAAAGTTCTTCATCAGAATGCCGTCGTTGAATACTTCCACGATCAGATAGACCGCCCAGCCGATCATACCGACACCGGCCGTGTAGCATTCCAGCTTTTTTGGTGCGTTCAACAGTCTTGAAAATCCCCAGTGACGCAGGTACGGGGCGCAGGTATCGCCAACGTAGTCGGACGTACCGGCACCGGTGAAGACAACGGACAGACGGCCCTCGCCCATAGCGCGAGCCTCGGCCAGGAAGGCCTCGATGGCCTCCTTGTTCTCGCGATAGATGTTGAGCGTATCACGCCAAAGCTCGGGCTGCTGAGCAATCTCGGCCGTGGTGATCTGGGCGCCGAGCTCGGTGAGCTCCTCGACACTCTTCTCGAACATTTCTAATACCTCTCTCTAGAAGTAATCCTCTGACGTGCAATTATACACTTCGGTTGGTTATCTGGTAGTAACCAGTTAAATACAAAGAATCATCATATGGAAACGGTGCAGACACTAATCGCTACGCTGGTGGTAAACCTTGTATTTAAACTGATCGGCACGAGCAACCGAGAGCGTATACTCCACAACCTCGTTTGACTCGTTATACGTAGTCCTAACCAAATCGAGCACAGGCGAGCCCTCGACGATTTCCAAAAGGTGGGCATCGGTGGGACGGGCTATGCTCGCATAGAACTCCTCTTCGGCCACGCGTATTTTTTGCTTAAAGTCTTGCTCAATCACATCGTAAAGCGGCTTACGCTCCAGCAGCGGTCGCTTTAGGGACAGAAATTGACGAACCGGTAGATAGCTACGTTCGACCATCATGGGCATGTTGTCGGCAGAACGAAGGCGCTTGAGCTTAAAAATGCGATCACCGATACGTAATCCCATATGCTCGGCCAGATTCTTATCGGCCTCCATCTCGCAAAAATCGAGAATCGTGGTCTCGGGGTCGCGACCCATCGCACGCATCTGCTCGGTAAAGCTGTAGGACTGCATAAGATTGGTTGCCTTTGCCGAACGGTCGGTCACAAAGGTACCGCGACCGTGCTGCCGAACCACCAGTCCTAAACGCTCCAGTTCCTGCAGAGCCAGGCGTACCGTAGTGCGCGAGAGACCATAGCGCTCCGAAAGTTCGCGCTCGGAAGGAATCATGTCACCGGCGCGATATTCATGGTCAATCTTTTCGGTCAGAATATCGACCAGCTGATCGTACAGCGGTTGCTTGCGCGCTCCGATCGCCATCCTATCCTCCCTTTTGCTCAAACTAGGCTACTACCTTGGGTGTTTAGCATTATCTGTCTGCCACACCCGAATCATCAAGAAAACAAAAGCCGCGCGCTCTTTCGAGCACGCGGCTTTTAACATACACATGGCTTAAGGGGTCGGGGTGTGAGCCGCGTAGGGACACACCCCTCAAGCTAGAGCCTTACCAGATGCTCGGCCAGAGACCAAGCGGGCCAGCGCCCAGGATGCCGAGGACGAAGAGCAGCAGAATGCCCTTGGTCGGGGTCCAGCTGTGCTTAGCGAACATGTAGTAAAGCAGCAGCGTAAGCATAAGCGGGACGAGCTTCGGGACGATGGTGTTGAGGGTGTCGGCAACAGAGAAGTTGACCGGATCCTCGGTGACGGTAGCGTAGGTCACGGACTCCATGCCGTTGCCCAGATCGGCGACGCCGCACTTGACCTCGTTGCCGTCGGCATCGACGGCGGTGAGGGCGTTGCCGTCCTCATCGGTCATGGCGATGGTACCGGCCTCAGCGGTCTCGGTATCGATGCCCTCCATACCGGTGAAGTTCTCGGCCTCCTTCTCGGAGACGATCACGGTAGTAGGGGCAAGGCCACGGGTGGTGCCGTTGGGGATCTGGAGGTTGATCTGGGTGCCACCCATGGTGACGACCAGGCAACCGACGACGAAGACGCCCATGATGGAAGCGGCACGCGTGAAGGCCTGCATGTTGGCGGTCAGAGCGTCAATAGCGCTGGTGCCAAGCTTGTAGGACCAATTCATGAGCCAGAAGCGCAGAGCGAACTGGACGACGTTGAAGATCACCAGGAAGATGATCGGCGCAGCGGCGTTGCCGTTGATGGCCATGTTGGAGGTGATGCCGGCCGTGATAGGCACGAGCGTCAGCCAGAACAGGGCGTCACCGATACCACCGAGCGGGCCCATTGCGGCGACGCGGACGGCGCGGATCGTGGGGATGTCAACCTTGTTCTGCTCGAGCGAAAGCACGATACCCATAACAAAGGTGACGAGGAACGGGTGGGTGTTGAAGAACTCCAGGTTGTGGCTCATGGAAGCCGCGAGGTCGTTCTTGTTGGTGTGGATCTTCTCCAGACCGGGGATGATGGAGTAGAGCCAGCCAGCGGCCTGCATGCGCTCGTAGTTGAACGATGCCTGCAGGAAGCAGGAGCGCCAAGCCATCTTGTTGAGGGTCTTCTGGTCGAGCTGCGGAGCAGGAGTAAGATCCTCGTAGTGCTCCGGGATCACATACTCATTAGATGCCATCTTCGAAGTCACCTCCGTCAGAAACAGCTGCACCCTTCAGCTCGGTCTGCTGCTGGAAGTCCCAGAAAGCGATGCCGAAGCCGATGAGAGCGAGGATGAGCAGAGCAGGGGTTGCCAGAGAATCGTTGGCAACGGTGATGAGCGCGAGGCCAAAGCCCATGAGGAAGAAGCCCCACATATCACGGTTCATCATAACCTTGAGCAGGACGGCGAAGCCGACGAAGCGCATCATGCCGCCTGCAGCGGAGAGACCGGTCTGCAGCCAAGTCGGGATGGCGGAAGCGATGGTCTGACCGATGGTAGCGCCAGCGATGAAGAACAGGGTGACGACGACAGCGAAGATCAGGCCGAGCAGAGCCATGGCGAAGTAGTTCAGACGCTCGATACCCTTGGTGTCGGCGTTGTGAGCCATGTTGTCCGCGGAGGACATGAGCGGCGACATAAGCGTGAAGACCAGGGTAACGCCGAGCTGACCAAGCAGAGCGAACGGAATGGCAAGGCCGACTGCCGCGTTGGGCTCGAGGCCCGTAGCGATAGCGAGAATGGCTGCCATGATGCCGCCGATGACGGCGTTAGGCGGCTGAGCACCTCCGATCGGCATGTTGCCGATCGTCATGAGCTGATAAGTACCACCCACGAGAAGACCGGTGTTGAGGTCGCCAAGGATAAGACCAATGACGGCGCCGGTGACGATGGGCTGATAGAGAGACTCGAGGAAGTTAAACTGGTCGATTGCCGCGACGAACGTGACGATGAAGACCAGAGCGACCTGGAAGATCGTGTATTCCATCTTGCTCCTCCTTTCAAAATGTATGTACGCACTTTGGATTTCACGTACAGAATGTCAGGGTTTCACTCCTGACAACGTGGATCACGAAGACTACGAGAAGAGCTTGCTCGTGTCCTCAACAGGCGTGCTCGGAACGCGCCTGATCTCCAACTCCACCCCCAATTCCTGCAGCTCTTTAAACGCAGCGACATCCTCGTCGTTAACTGCGACGGAGGTGGCGACTTGGCGCTTTCCTTCCGACATGTGCATGTTGCCGATGTTTACCTTCTTTATAGGCACACCGCCCTTGACGAGCGTAAGCACGTCTTCCGGTGTTTCGGCCACGATGAAGATCTTCTGGCGCGGGCTCGCCTTGCCAATGACGTCGATGGTCTTCTGCAGAGAGAAGAAACGCGTAGCGACGCCGGCGGGAGCGGCCATCTTCATGAGGTTCTGGCGCATGGTGTTGGTCGCCACGTCGTCGTTGGCGACGAGGATGAGGTTGGAGCCCAGGGTGGAGTTCCACTGGGTGGCAACCTGACCATGAACCAGTCGGTTATCGATGCGGGTAAGAAGAATGTTGGGTTCTGCCATGTTGATCAGCTTCCTTTCGTTATTTGCTGACGACAGTTACTTGATCTCCTGAATCGCGTAACGCGAAACATCTACGACGGCACCGGATCGGACTTTGATCTGGACCTTTTCGCCTTCGATGCCCTTGACGGTTCCGTAGATACCGCCGGCGAAAAGAACCTCCTGACCCGGCTTGAGCTCGGTGTGCAGCTCCTTGAAGTACTTCTGCTTCTTCTTCATGTTGATTTGCGACCAGATGGTGTAAATCAAGCCCATGACGACAAGCAGGCCTAAAAGGGCGACCGAGGAGCTCAGGACGTTGGCTCCGAAATCGGCCATTAGATGCCGTCCTCGTCGCCGAAGATATCCTCTTCGTCGGAGCCGGCAACGGATGCGACCGTCTGGGCGGTGACGCCCGTCTGACCAACGGTCACGGCCTGCTCGCCAAGCTCGGCGAGCGTGGCGTTACCGCGGAGGAACAGAAGCTCAATAACCATGGGAAGGTTGGTGCCAGTCAGAACCTCGACGTTGTCGACATCCTGGGCAATCATCATCGACTGATTGAACGGAGTACCACCGAGCAGGTCGGTAAAGACGAGCACGCCATCGCACTCCTCGCGCATGGCGGTAATAGCGGCGCGGAGATCCTCACCGTAGGAAGCAGCCTGGTCGCCCTCAAAAGGAACGACGGTAAAAGCGGGCTGATCGCCGGCAACCATAGCGATAGCACTTGCAAGGCCGGGTGCGAACTGTCCATGACCGGTAAGAATAAAGCCAACCATTCAAATTTCCCTTCCGAAGGTGTGTACGATCTGAGTCCGATAATTTTCGGAAGCCAGCGGGCGCTCGCCCTTAAAGCTTCTTAGAAAGCGTTCTTTGAGAACCAGTGGTCTCTCAACTGGTAGTAACCACGTGACGTGTTGTTGTCACTATATCACCACAGAAGAGGTTGCTTTCGTTGATTCAAACAGTAAAACGTTTTTGCACCGTTCACGGTAAAAAATCGACCGTTTACCGCTCGTTAACACTTCTACCTGCGGTTTTGAAACCGTATCGAAATACTTTGACGAAAGATCGGAACCTTTTCTGTGTCTAAACAACGCAGGGTGGCTAAAAATGGCGTGTAGAAAAATTGCAGGTCATTGTGAAGATTTGTGAATTGGTCTTTTTGACTTAATACCAGTTAGAACCAGTTTAGAAATTATCGGTGAACGGTAGTTTTCGACCGTTCACCGGAGAATTTCAATCGTTTGCAGCCTTTTTCCTAGATGAATTGGGGAGACTCGATGAAGCACTTGCGCGGTTGCAGGGTATTTCAATACTCGTCCATCCCCCGCGTTCCAAACTCCCATTCCCTGAATATGCCATAGCTCTCGCTATTCGTCTCACAAACATTACTTACTCTAATCTGTAATTGTTTATCGTTTATCATTAAGTATGATATAAGATTCAAGTATCATCCAAGACATTGGTTGGAGGAGCTATGATCCGCTGGAACGTATCCAAATCGAATGAAGCCATCGACCGTGAACAGGCAATAGCCAAACTGAGGAAGCTCACTCGCTACTGCAAATGGGGCACAATCTGCACCATCGTGGCGCTCGCTCTGGCACTCCTCGCAGTCATTGCAATCGAAGATCTAGTCATATTGCCTAGCCTCTCCCAAGGGTTCTGTCTCCAATCCGTAGAGCTTGAGGCTAGCGAAGGGCCAATTCTCGCTCTCGTCGGCACCAATGAACAGACTCCTCTTATGCTTGTCGCGCACGACGGTCATACTGCCATAGGGAGCGTCATGATGGCATGCCTCGCGCTTGCCATCGCGCTAAGCGCATACAGGTTTTTCTCCGCCATTGAAAAGGCGGGCAGGCCCTTTGACCTCGAATGCATCCGCATACTACGTCAAATAGGACATTTGTTCCTTATCGGCGGCGCTGCCGTGAAACTTTTTGGTGCCATAGTCACAGGGCTGATACTCTCAGGATTTGGCGGTAGCTTTACGGATGCGCTTGGCGGGCAGCATCTCGACCTCTCTATGCTCTTTGCAGGCCTAATTATTAGCCTGATTGCCAGCATCTTCCAGTACGGGTGTATCCTGCAAAAACAAGATGACGAGTTGCTCTAGGGGGAATCCATGATTATTCTGCGGCTCGACCGCATGCTTGCCGAACGCAAGATTTCATCCAAAGAGCTTGCGGAACGCGTGGGTATCTCCCAGGTCAATATGTCGCGCATCAAGACGGGCAAGGTTTCTGCCGTGCGCTTTTCAACTCTTGACGCGATATGCCGGGCACTCGACTGCCAACCGGGCGATGTACTGGAATATATGCCTGACGATGAAGCCGATAACCTCTTTGGACTTAAAGATTAATAGACATAATTTAGCCACCAGCGCCTAAACGCAATAAGCCCGCTAGAACGACATCCGTTCTAGCGGGCTTAATCAGATATATCAGCTTCGCGCTCGGTAGCTCGGGCAAATCTTACGCAAACAGGCCGTAGATGCTGATGTTGGCCTTGGCGTACAGGCCGTTGGCATACTCGGTCCACTTGGAGCTGGCGCTCGAAGCCTGCGAAGAATACTGCTGGTAAGCAGTGTAATAGGCAGTCATGGCCTGCTTATAGGTGGCGCTATCGGCGGTAAAGGCATCGTCGGCGAAGGCCTTAGCATAGGTGCTGTCGGCGTCCTTCCAGGTGCCCTTCGAGCTATCCCACTCGTCGCCGGCAAGTTTGATGATGTAGTCGGCGTAGTCCTTGCTCGCGGTCTCCTCGTTGCCGTCAGCAGGCTCGGTCGGGGCGGTCGGCATGCTTGCAGAGCTATCGCCCACCTTCTTCTTGTAGAGCTTTTGCAGCGTCGCGGACTGACGGACGATCTGCTTGGCCTGGTCCTTGGACACGCCGTACTGCGTGGCCATGGTCTTGTAGTCCGAAGTGCCGATGGAATCCTCGGCGTACTTCTTCATCTCCTTAGAAGAGACGGTAATGCCCTCGTCCTCGGCAGCGTCGAGCAGGATCTTGTTGCGCACATAGGACAGGATGACGTCGGCAGAAGGAGCGGTGTAGTTGCCATCGCTATCCTTGACGGTATCGAGGCTGTACTGGCTCTCGATGGCCTCGCGCGCGGTGATGTCGCTCTTCTTGCCGTTGTAGCTGTAGCTCGCCACGGTCGAATCGAGCTGGTCCTCGGTCAGGGTCGCCGAGCCGACGCCCTTGCCGCCAAAACCACCGTTGCCAATAAAGAAGCCGACCACGGCAGCGATCACGACTGCAACTACAAAGGCGGCAATCATCGTCTTCTTGTGCTTGCAAGCGTGGTCGTCCACGTCGGAGTCGCTGTCCTCATCCTGCTCCTCGGGCATGAGGTTCTCGTCAGCGGCATCCGCGGCAATCCGAGCCTCCAGTCGGGCGTCCTCCTCCTCGGCCGTCGTGCCGGCGGCAATGTGCTCGGCAGACGTACCGGCGACCAGGTCGATCTTCTCGTCCTCGTCACCGTCGGGTCCTTCGCCGCGCTCGATGATCTGGATGCCGTCGATCTCGTCCTTCTCGTCCTTCTTTTGAATCAGACCCATATCGGTTACTCCTTGTTAGGAAACATAGTCCCCAATAGAATACGCCCGACAGAGCGCCGGGCGTATTGATTCTTAGGTTATACGCAAACACTTAAGTACTATTTAGGCGTTTGCAGTGTGCATGCCTTAGGCCAGGTGCGCGATAACGGCATCGGCAAATGCCTGCGTACCCACAGCGCCCTCAACGGAGCCGGTCTGGGCACGACGCACGTCACCGGTAACCTGCTCGCCCTCGTCGAGCGTGGCAGAGACGGCGGCACGAATGCGATTGGCCGCGTCGTTCTCGCCTAGGTGATCGAGCATCATCGCGGCAGAGAGAATCTCGGCCGTGGGGTTGGCGATATCCTGACCAGCAATATCGGGAGCGGAGCCGTGCGTCGCCTCAA